>OIXA01000114.1_pt1 | contig 106435 bp, 77 predicted proteins | sample 1587721 | NCBI WGS metagenome assembly OIXA01 (sample SAMEA3888900, study PRJEB22519) | human gut metagenome | biome: human gut; feature: human-associated habitat; material: faeces | place: Denmark | collected 2013 | reverse complement strand
CTTTAATGCTGATCGTCGTTGCAGTTCGGATGGATATTCTGCTGAATACCAACTACATCCGGGATGCTGTTTGCATCAGCTTTTGCCTGAACGAACTGCTTTCCATTGTGGAAAATACAAGTTTAATGGGGATCCCGTATCCGCCTGCAATTCAAAAAGCAATTGATGTTCTGCAAACGAAAATCGGCAGAACAGAAGAAACAACCGACAAGGAGGATAAGTAATATGGCGATTTTAAGACCAGATGCAACAACTACTCTGAATGGAGTGAGAATCAACGAGTATTTACTCACAAAACATAATCCCAACCACATCGATATGCCCTCTGTTTCCATGGCGGGGAAAATCATTGGTGTGACTGTTCACAACACAGACTGGATTACAGTAGCGAGCGGCACGACCCCTGCGGAACAGTACACAAGGGCAACCGTCAATAACAACATGAAGGATGTGCGTGTCCATTACTATGTGGATAATGTATGTGCATGGCAGAATCTGCCCCACAGCCTGAGCGGCTGGCACGCCGCTGATGGCAGTGGTAATGGAAATCGCAGAACCATTGCCATTGAGTGTATTATGTCCTCTACGTACAATTCTACGGATAAGAAGTCGGAGGACAATTGTGCGAAACTTGCCGCAGCACTTCTGAAACAGTATGGATTGGACATCAACCATCTCTACACGCATACCCACTGGCTGAATGTTCGTGACGAACGAAACGGCACGGTTGACCAGCTGAACACCATGTACAATCGGTACAAAATGTGTCCGGCGTACATTTTGCCTCATTGGGCGGAGTTCAAGAAAAAGGTACAATCTTATTTGAATGCAGGAACTTCCACTATTTCTGCACCCTCCACAAAGCAACTTTACCGGGTGAGAAAATCTTGGGCAGATGCAAAGTCGCAGCTTGGTGCGTATTCCTCTTTGGAGAATGCGAAGAAAGCCTGCAAGGTCGGATATTCTGTATTTGATGCCAACGGAAATGTAGTCTACACCAATGGCAGCCAGTTTACCAAGGGGCAGAAGGTTGCCATTCGTGCCAACACGCCTCTGTTCGCCAGTGCAGAAACTACATCTGTAACCAGAAGAATCAGCGGCACTTACTATCTCTATGACGGCATTGCTTGCAAGAACGGTCGTTATCGTATCACCACAAAGCCGGAATTCTGCGGAAAGACACCGGTGGGACAGTATGTGACCGGTTATGTTTCTTGGGATAATTTCATCTAACCATTTCCCGGAGTTGTTCTCCTTGAACAGCTTCGGGATTTTTTTGTACTCAAATAGCAGTTTTTTCTCCATAGGAACTTAGAAGGAGGTATTTTCTATGACACAAAGTCAAAAAGAAATCATTTCACAAATGCTTGCTGCTGGAGAAAAGACAGCTAAAATTGCAGAATCCCTCGGTATCTCTCCCAATACAATCAAATCTTATCTCCGAAGAAAAAAACAGGATGGCTGTCCAAATTGCGGAAAACCTTTGATACAGCTGCCCCATAAAAGACAGAAAAAATTCTGTTCCGGTCGCTGTCGATCTGCTTGGTGGCGAAAACAGAACCTTGCTGCCGGAATGCTGGATTATACTTGTCTGAAATGCGGCTCTACTTTTAAAGCTTATCCCAGCCAGCACAGAAAATATTGTACGATTGCCTGCTATCGAGAAAGGAATCAACATGACGACCAATAAGCTGCAGCAAATTGCTGCCTATCGAATTGCCGTTTCTCTATTCCGTCAGCTTTGGAAAAATGGTACGATTTCAGAGTCCGAATATCGAAAATGTGAGCGAAAAATCGCTGAACGGTGCAACATTCCAGACAAGAGTATTTATCGGGAAATCGCTTGATTTTTTGCCGGATAAGAGCGATGATAGAAGAACAAAGGAGGCGTATTTATGGAACGTGTTGTTGAACAAGTCGTATTTCCGGAAAAATTTCCGAGGATGCAGAATGTTGCAGCTTATGCCAGAGTGTCCAGCGGAAAGGATGCGATGCTCCATTCTCTGTCGGCACAGGTCAGTTATTACAGCCGTATGATCCAGCAGCACCCCGGATGGAAATACTGTGGCGTTTATGCAGACGAGGCAATCACTGGTACAAAAGATTCCAGAGAACAATTTCAAAAGTTGTTGGAACGCTGCCGAAATGGCGAGATTGATTTGATTCTTACAAAATCAGTTTCCCGTTTTGCAAGAAACACCATCACACTATTGGAAACAGTGCGAGAATTGAAATTGTTGAGGGTTGATGTTTATTTCGAGGAGCAGAACATTCACTCCTTGAGTTCTGATGGCGAACTGATGCTCACGATTTTGGCATCCTACGCACAGGAGGAGAGTTTCTCTAACAGTGAAAGTCGGAAATGGCAAATACGAAAGGATTTTTCCAACGGCAAAATCGGCAGCATTACGATTTTGGGCTACCGCCGAAATGCAGCTGGTATTTTGGAAATCGAACCGAAAGAGGCGGAGCTTGTCCGTATGATTTTTTCTGATTACATCTCTGGTATGGGTCAACAGCGAATTGCAAATAAGATCAACGAGATGGGTATTCCTACCCGTCAAGGAAATCTATGGACACATCCGAGAATTCGTGAGATTCTGACCAATGAAAAGTATATTGGAAACTTGTTACTTCAGAAGTACTATCGCAATAACCATATCGAAAAGATAAAAACGAAAAATCAAGGCGAATTGGCGAGATACTATGTAGAGCAAGCCCACGAACCGATTGTCGATTTTGACACCTTTATCAAAGTACAAACCATATTGGATCAGCGGCATGAACAATATACCCATGATGGAGCTACAAATCGTTATCCGCTTAGTGGTCTCATTACCTGTGGATTATGTGGAAAGAACTATCAACGAAAACAACTCCCACAGGGAATCATCTGGTTATGTGCTACATTTTTGCGGAGAGGAAAAAAATACTGCCCTGGTTCAAAGCAAATTCCAGAATCCATCCTGTATTCTTTGATTTGCGATATACTGAAACTGACAGAATTCGATGAGGTCGTATTTCGAGATAACATTCATCACATTGTGATCCCAAAACCATTTGAGGTACAGTTTTTCTTTCATGATGGAACATCAGAAATACGCCACTGGGAATATCCCTCAAGATCAGAAAGCTGGACAGAGGAGATGAAACAGGCAGCACGAGAAAGGAGTCGAAAATGGAACGAAAAGTTACCATGATTCCGCCAATCATCAATCCACAAACGCACCTGCCCAAAACGCAGAAAGTGAAACGAAAGGTTGCCGGCTATGCACGTGTTTCCACAGATTTCGAGGAGCAACTCACATCATATGCGGCACAGGTGGATTATTACACAAAATACATTCAAAAACGTGAGGACTGGGAGTTTGTCAAGGTCTACACGGACGAGGGCATCAGTGCTACCAGCATGACTCACCGAGATGGGTTCAATCAAATGATTGCAGATGCTTTGGATGGAAAAATCGATCTGATCATCACCAAAAGCGTTAGTCGATTTGCAAGAAACACGGTGGATTCCCTGACGACTGTACGAAAATTGAAAGAAAAGAATGTAGAAGTTTACTTTGAAAAAGAGAATATCTACACATTGGATTCCAAGGGAGAACTGCTAATCACCATCATGTCCAGTTTGGCACAGGAGGAAAGCCGTTCTATTTCGGAGAATGTGACATGGGGACATCGAAAGCGATTTGCCGATGGAAAGGTTAGTCTGCCGTACAAACAATTTCTGGGATACCGGAAAGGAGCAGATGGCTTGCCGGAAATTGTGCCGGATGAGGCAGAGATTGTTCGACAGATCTACAAGCAGTTTTTAGAGGGAAAATCCTACTATGCAATTGCAAAAAATCTGACCGACCGTGGTATTCCAACGCCTGCCGGAAAGGAACAGTGGCATATACGAACGATTGGGAGTATCCTGACCAACGAAAAATACAAAGGTTCTGCTCTGCTGCAAAAGAAATTTACTGTGGATTTTCTCACGAAAAAGACCAAAGTAAATGAGGGTGAAGTACCCCAATATTACATTGAGGAGAGCCATCCTGCCATTATCTCCCCAGAGGAATTTGAACTGGTACAAGCAGAAATGGCGAAACGCAAACAGCTGGGGCGTAAATTCAGCGGAAATGATATTTTTTCTGCAAAAATCATCTGTGGTGACTGTGGCGGCTTCTTTGGGGCAAAGGTCTGGCATTCCAACAGTAAATATCGGCGTGTCATTTGGCAATGCAATCAGAAATTTTCTCAAAATTGCACGACTCCGCATTTGTACGAGGATGAAATCAAAATGCGATTTCTAACTGCATTTGCGAGTTTCTTTCAGCAGAGGAATTTGGTTTTAGAAACTTGCCAAATGCTCATCGATGATCTTTCCGATACAACACTACTCGACCTGCGAATTGAAAAAGCCAGTCGGGAGATGAATGCGGTAGCTGCCGTGACAAAAAAACATATCGCACAAAATGCTGAAACCGAGCAAGATCAGGAGGAGTACGACCAAAAGTATCATGCATTGGTGCAGCAATATGAGAAGTTACAACAGCAGTTCACCAAGCTGCAGCGAGAGAGAGCAGCACGCATCAACAGGATGGATACCTTACATCACTTCCTGGAAACCATCTCTGCTGTTCCGCAAGTGCTAGACAGCTTTGATGAGAAGCTATGGCGAGCAACGATAGAAAAAGTGACGGTGTTCCATGATGGGAAAATGATTTTTCAATTCTTAGACGGAACAGAAATCCAAGGTTAAAACAAACCGGCGTATCTTGCGAATATCATCGCAGGTACGCCGGTTTCTCTTTGTCTTGAAAACGGGTGCATTTCAAAAAATTTTGGGTGCATTTTTGCCCACAAAAAAACGTTTACGCAAACAGAAAACCGATTCAGAGGAAAATCTGAGCCGGTTTTTCTGCTTTTGAACACGTCCCAAAGAACGATTACTTTTTGAAATCCACGCTGTTTCGCTGGCTTTTGGGCATAAAAAAGCACCTCTAAATTGTATCAAAATAGAGGTGCAAGTATGGTGGAGGCGACGAGAGTTGAACTCGTGTCCGAAAACCGATTCCTGCAACTTTCTACGAGCGTAGTTTATCTTTTCAAATTCCGAACAAAAGTCGCCGACAAACAGGCTACAACTGTTCGTAGTTCAAATGCCATTCAACGGTGTGAACAGGCCGAAGAATCGTTCACCACTGCGTTATGCCGCAGCACAGGTCGTGGTACTCCTGTGGGCGACAGTAGCTGACTTAGGCAGCTACCTGCAAGCTTCTGTTGAAGCTTGCAGAGATATTTCTTTTAGCGTTTAATTTAAAACGTGCCCCGTTTTGAAGAGACGATGCCAACTCTGCTCGCTTATTCCACTGCACAGTCCCCGTCGAAACCTTTACGCCCCCATTCTATAGAAACAGGTTTTTCCTGATTTCATCGGTATTGTGACTTCATTGTACGATCAATCTGCCGCTTTGCTGCCTGCTCTGCTGCGGACTGTCGCTTATCATACAGCTTTTTCCCTTTGCAGAGTCCAATCTGCACTTTTACATTCGACCCGCTCCAATGCAAATTCAATGGAATCAAGGTCAAACCGTCTTGTTTGATTTTTCCGAACAGCCGCAAAATTTCTCGTTTATGCATCAGCAATTGCCGTTCCCGTCTGGGATCTGTACGGGCTAAACCGTCTTTCTCATAGGGAGAAATATGCATACCCTTTAACAACAGTGTTCCATTTTTAATGTCACACCAGCTGTCTTTCAAGTTAACATTGCCCTGCCGAATGGATTTTACTTCATTTCCCTGCAATGCAATGCCCGCTTCAAAATCTTCCAATACAAAATAAGAGTGCCGAACAGCACGGTTATCTGCAATCTGTTTGGAACGTGTTTGTTTTTGTGCCATGTCAAGCCCTCCTCTTTCTTCTTTGGATTCTTTTTTATTATAACATGATTTTTTTCATTTGTCAACACTTTTTTTACGGTTTTATTCGACTTCCTTTTCTGATTTCTTCGTCAATTCCGCCAATGCTGCATAATGGCGAATCGTAAAGGATTCCGGTGCAAGTTGCTCCAGCAGCTGTAAATGTTCTGCCTCCCACGCAGCAATTTTTTCCGGCGGCAATGACGCTCCAATACCACGACAAGCTTTCATGCGTCCATTCCAGCTCTCCCGTGTAAACGGTACATCCAAATCAATTTCCATTTGATGGGTAACGGTAAAATCATCAAGCCATTCCTCTGCAATTGCAATCGGATGCTTTCGCTCCCCTGCTCCGCTCCAGTTCGGATTGTATTGTAAAACAAGCTCTTCGCTGGCATGTGCAATCGGGTCTTCATATGGCAGCCACTGCATGCAGAGTAACAGCACCTTTCCACCCGATTTCAATACCCGTGCAAACGCTGGAGCTGTTTTTGCAACATCGAAATACCAATAACATTGACATGCTGTAATCCAGTCAAATGGCTCTGCAAATGTTGGCAGCGTTTCCGCTGTGGAAACCAGATAAGCAATCTCCATGCCCTGCGAAAGCTGCTTTGCCTGTGCAATTTGATTCGGTGCAATATCACAGCCTGTCCAATGTGCACCAGCAGCATATAGATTTCGAGGCAGAACACCCGTTCCCGTTCCAACATCCAAGACCCGTTGCCCAGCTGCACCACAGTTTCGATTCAGAATCATTTCATAGAACTGCGGCGGATAGATGTCCCGAAAACGGGCATAGTCCGCAGAAGTTTTTCCCCAGTCAAACTTGTTTCCATGGTCAATGTTTTGATTTTGCATGTTGTTTTGCTCCTTTCTATTCTGCTTGAAAAATGAATTTCTATTCTCTATGATAGCAAAAAACAGAAAATTTGTCAAGCAAAAAGCACCCTTTGCATTCGCATTGGGTGCTCTCTTACTTATTTATCAACCTTTGGTTTAAGAAAAACGATTTCCGCACTTTACACAAAACGCAGCAGATGCTTTAATAGAAGCATGACAACGTGGGCATGTTTTTCTTGCTTGTGGAACAACTGCCGCCGCTGGAATTGGTGCACGCTCATAAGAACGAGAAATTTCTGAATGCACGCTTGAACCACATGCTTTGCAGAATCTTGCACCTTCGCTCAATATAGCACCACACTGCTTGCAGTAATGCACCGCAGCATACGGTCTTTCCGGCTGTGGCTGTGGTGTTTCAACACGAATCGGCGGAACACTTCTCGTAGTTGTTGAAACACGACTTCCAGAAGAACTTGTTGCATAATCCGGAATCCGAGCCCCTCTCTTTTCCATAATGTCATCGGCTCTTCGATTGATGGAAGCAGTCCGTTCTCTGGCAATCCGCTCCTGCTCATTGATCAGATTCTGTACCCGTTCCATTCGCAGTGCCGTTGGCGGATGCGTGCTGACAAGAATTCCAAGCTTGCTTACTTCTTCTTCACCGCCCATTGATTGGAAAAAGCTATAAAGCTCTCGACCATAGCCGAGCAGGCAAGCGAACGCATCTGCTTCATATTCATTTTCTCGGCTGCCTTTCATTACTAAAAGCTGTCCAATTTTTGTCCAAAGCCGCATAAACAAATTGATGAAAACCAAGCTCAAAAAAGAGGCAATGCTTGTGCCCAATTTGAGGAAGAAAACACAGATGCCATGATCTCGGTCACCATGAGAAAGCCAACCAACAATGGTTGCTGCCGCATTGAAAAGAAAAGTCGCTGCAAGAATGATGATTTTCAAAATGGTGATTCCAATGGTAATAATCATGTTTCCAACGGTAATCAGCAACAGCAAATCGGTATCTTTATGTGCCAGATGTCCGAATTCATGTCCCAAGATTCCTTTCAGCTGTTCTCGAAACATTGGATTTTGTAAACCACCCGTCGTAACAGCAATGGTTTTTCTGCCAAGTGCAAAGGCGTTTTCGTCTTCATTTTCCGTGTAATAAAGCTTTATATCCGGTGCAATCGAAGAATCTTCTCTTCTTGCCTGCTGGTAAACTTCCTGAAAAATCGGCAGGATATCATTTTGCAATTCCGAAGATAGCTTTTCAATCGGATGGCATTGACACTGCAACCGCAGCAACCACTCCCCAACTGGAGATAATGCCAATGCCAAGGAAATGATATACGCAACCAATCCCACTACGAACCCCAATAGGATTCCAATGCCTCCGCCGCCGGAAAACAGCAGCCCAATGATTGCGGAAATCAAGATATAGTTGATAATCAGATAGATTACAACTGTTGTATTTGATTTCCGAAACATTCTCTTTAAAAACTCAAATACATACATAATCAGAATACCCATTTCCGATCTTATAAATTTTTAGACAGAAACTGCTCCAGTTCTTGCGGTTCTGGCGGAACATGTGGGCGAATCTGTTCATTTTCATTGATATGGTGATACTGTGCAATGCCTTTCGGAAGATTCTTAGAAACTTCCATGCCATCAAAGGTAAACTGCAACTCCTCCGCATTGACCACTGAAAGCAGGTGTTCTTCAAATGCTTTCAACAGAGAACCATTCATTTCTTTCAGCCGCTTTACTTCTGACGTTGCGAATAAGAAATAGACGCTTCGCATTGTTCCCTCTTTGAGCAGTTCCTCCAGAATCTTGCTGACATCGTAGTTCACTGGTGCAGCCTTTGGAGCAGGTGGAACTGGCTTTGGAGCGGGTTTCGGTGCAACTGGCGGCTCTGGGGTTGGTTTTGGTGCTTCAGGCGGCGTGCTGTCCCAGCGAAGAGAAGCGAACGGATTTTTGAATTCCGACTCGGGCAGATTTGCAGCGGTTTTCTTTAGTAAGAAGGAAAGGTCAACAGCAGCAAACTGGTCTGCTTCTTCTTTCAGTGCTTCTGCGGAGGGAATCGGTTCAGAAACTTCTGTTTCTGCTTCTGCTGGCATTTCTTCATCCAAGTAATCGTTCATCAAGATGCGATCCCGTTCAAACATCTTTTTCACCAGCTGCACATTCTGCACGTTTTTCACGACAACAAAAATGGGGTCGGTGGTATTCTTTCGTTTTCTCTGCTGATAAATCTCATAGACTTGCACCAGGAAAGAAACAATCTCTGCATCACTTTCTGCAAGATAGAATCGTTTGGAAAAATGCCGTTTTAAAACCTGATAGAACAACCGATTTCGATTTTCTTCAATCAGGATTTCCCCGTCAATACAATAAACTGTGGCAGTGCGATTCCAAAGTGCAGACAACAGATAATTCTTTACCAGATTGTCTGGCAACTCTTCGTCTGTTCCGCCAATTAACAGATTGTGGTTATTTTTCCGGTTCATTTCGATGACAAAGGGGTCTGCTACCTTTACTGGCAGAGCAAGCTGCATCTCTACCCACTTAGAATCCCGTAAAGCCGGCGATAAATAATCCAACGTATTCGAATGGTCAGACATGGAGAAAATGGTATAATTTTTATACATCGGAACTTGTTGCAAATCGTCCTGAATTTCCTGCAAGAATTCATTTCTTCGCTTTCCGAAAAAGGCAACCCGTAACTTTTCATTGCTCTTTCCTTCTGCAATATTCGGGTTCATAATGGCAGTTCCCGGCGGGCCAATTCGCTTCTGATAAGCATCATTTCCGAGTTCCTTAAACAGAAATTCATAGTCGTTTTCCAGACATTTCAGTCCAAATCGAACCGTCATCAAATCAATATCCCCTGCCTGCATTTGCAAAGAGCGAACAGTTGCACTCTTTTGCGATGCCATGATGAAATGATATCCAAACGCACCGCCTTTCGCAAGAAGTTCATGTGTCATGGAAACAATTGCATTTCTGCATTTGGTTGGAATATCATTGCTGTAAAAGCTCTGAAATTCGTCAATGATAATCAAGAAATGCGGCAACTTTTTCCCAGAATTGTGGTTGTAGTCGTCAATATTGGTATACGTTCCAAAAATCTCTGACCGCTGTTCCATATCTTTCATCAGGGATTCTAAGATGCTTTTTCCGAATTCTGGCTGTGATGCCAAGCCCAATACCCGAATGTGGGGCAACCGATAATGGCGATATAATTCAAATTCAACCCCGTCTTTAAAGTCCAGCAGATAGAGTTGCAACTCTTCCGGTGCATAGCAGAGCATCGCATTCATAATGATGGTATTCAGAAGAACAGATTTTCCGCCTCGTGTACCGCCCAAAATCAAGGCATGTACATTGGTATCTCTGGCACTGAGTTTCAAGTCTACAATTTTTTCGCCTGTACCGATTCCGATTGGAATGGAAATGCCCGTTAAATTTGACCGTTGGAATCGTTTCTGGTCTAGAATATCTTCTGGCGAAATTCCAACTTGTTCGGATTGCTTCTGATAGGATTCAAACAGCTCGCAGTCTTTTTCCGTAATGGCATTGCCAGCCACTGGATGCAGCACACAGTGAGAAGGCTTGTGATAACAAGTCCCATCGGAATATGCAATTTCATTTCCATGAAACAGTTCAAAAATGCCTGCCAAATTTTCAGAATCCGCATCTTTTTCCACGCACCGATGGTCATAGGAAAGCACGGTATAAATACCATACTTGTTGCCATTTTCAATAATCTGCTTTAAATAGCTGAAGTTTTCCTTGGAATACCCCTCAAATGCAGCAGGAAAATTATAAATCATCAGCAGGGTACAAATCTCGGAGATTTTTGGATGTTTTTGGTTATAGTCCAAAATATGATTTTCTCCATCTTTGAATTTTGTTCCCCAGCTTACAATCTGTGCAGCAAGGTTTTTCAGGATTTTAGAAACGGCTTGGTGATCAGTGACCCGTTCCAATACTTCCGGAAATTTCAACGAAAATGCTTGAAATGCCACGGTATTTCCACCTGCTTTTTTGCAGTCAATGGCAACGACTCTGCCCTTTGAAACCGGAAATGCCCGCAGATAATTGCAAATAATTTGTGCAGAAAGCTGCTGCATAAAGGCTTCCGATTGGTCATCCACATGAAGAATAAAATTCGCCTGTTTTCTAAAGTTCATTTCATAGGGCAACTTGATTTCAGGACGATTGGAATGTATCAAAGCAGATGCAGCTGTTCCTGACAGTGCCATGCTTGGAACAGAAGCGATTGCAAATGGAATTGCATTTGGAAATTGTGTAATGGTGGTATTCCAATCGCTGCAAGGTGCATCGAATTGGTTCTCCATCTGCTGCAAAAGCTGCTCTGCCGCTTCTGGCCGGCTGCAAGCACGTAGTTCCTGAATCCGTGGAAATTTCTGTAGATTTCTAGAATTCTGATTTGCTCGATAATCCTGAACATATGTTTCTTGAAACAGTTTTAGCTGTTTGGCAGTCGGAAACGGTGGAACGGTCATTGGAAAGCCATCACAATTCCATTCTTTCTGCGAAATGGGAACACAAAGAGAGAGAATTTCATTTGCCAGTTTATTCGATTCTTTTTTATAGCCCTCCTCTTTCGGACGGCTGCCGTGGAGAATGACATGAATGTTACACTTGTGCCCATTTTCCAGTATATTTTTCAAGTTGAGCAGGGTGTTTTCGTTATAGGTATCTGGGAAATCAAACAGAACCAAAAAGAGCGGTGGATTTTCCGCTTTGTTGGCGTATAAATCATTCATCATATCATTATTGATTTCGCAGATTCGGTTTTCAATCTCTCGATATTCCGTAAAAATCTGATGATGAAATAATTCTGGCAACTGTTCTTTCAAATTGAAAAATGGCTTGATATGATTACCAAATTTCAATTTGTCCATGATGTTGCAGGTAATTTCTCCGAGCGGAGCAAAGGAGAAAGCAGAAAACAGAATTTGATGCATGAATTGTTCGGCTCGGTCTGCACCCATCGAAGTTGCATCCACAAAAAAATGCACCTGCTCCATCTCTCTGATGGTGATTGGCATACGAATGAAGTCTTTTACTGCTACTTTTTTAAAGCGGTCATGGACTGCTTTTTTTAAAAAGTCCCATGTAATGCCGTCGCCATAGTGATATTCTGCCATTCCTAAGAAAAGCAGTCCCGATAAATCCTGATGATTGCTGTTGATTTTCCCGTAATGCCGCAGATATGTCACCATCAGTTTGGCTGCCTCTAAAAAAGTTTCCCATGGCATGGCATTTTGCACCAAAGACATCGTACTTTTTTTCAACTGCAACTCTGCATCTTGAAATTGTTGCTGAATCGCTTCTTTTTTTTCAACAGTTTCCTTCTGTAGGCGATTGACAGCTTGCTCTTTTCTGATTTCTGCTGCATGATATTGCTGTTCTGCCTGTTGCAATTGCATTTGGCAGTCTTGATTTAATTTTTGAAAACTACGCTCTAAAAACTCGTTTTTCTCTAGCTGTTCTTTTAAACAGATTGCACGGGAATAGCATTCAATGAGCGTCCGATAAAGCTCTTTTCGCTTTGAGGAGAGCATGTAATTCAGCCCGTTGATAATCACCGGCAACCGATATTTTCCAGTCGTGGAAAAATAGGTTTCGTGTATGTCATAAACTGATCTTGCTTCTTGCAGAATGTCATCCACATCCTGATAAGCTGCTTCTATTTTCTGCTGCAAAGTCGGTGCCATTTTGGTATGATACTTTCTGAAATACTTATCATTTGTTTTCAAATAGATATGCCGTTCTTCCAGACATTCGATGACAGAGGACATCAAGACAGCTTCCTGTCTGGCTTGCTCATAGAACTGTTCCCTCTGTTTGTCAGAATCCTGCTGGATTTGAATTCTTGTTTGTATCAAACAGGTTTCCGCTTTTTTTAAAGCTTGCTCTTGAGCAGCAATTCCAGCTGTTAAATCTTGATCTGCTTTTTCCTTTTGTGCTTTTGTGTGAGAAAGCAGCAGCGTATGTTTCTGGTCGATTGCCTGTAAATCATGCTGCATTCCATGCAGGATTTTTAATATCTCTGTTGTTTGAACCATTCTATTTTATCCTTTCAATCATGGTTCTGGTTAGAAACTAACACTATCGTACTGCTGCACGATTTGCTTTAATTCCTGTAATTGCGGAATTGCCCGTTGCAAAGTTTGAACCGGAAGTTCTGTCAGGTTGCTGATATTATCAACCGTTTGATTATAAGCTGCTCCCATTTCATCTCTCCAGTCCGGACGCTTATTTTCTGCATAAGCAGAACTAGAATGATTCAAATTCTGAATGGTTTCATTTAACAAGTCGATGGCTTTCTGAATTGCCTGTGCACTAATATCTGCCATAATCGATGCTTCCTTTCCTTTTTAAGAAATCGACGCCGATTCCATCTGTCTTACGATTCCCACTAGTGTTTGTAGTGTTCCAATATTTTTTTGCAGATTTGCCTGCGGGGCTTCCAATGCTGTTACGCATTGATTGACAATCCCCAGAAATTGTTGCAGATGAACGTCTTCCTGTCCGATTCCGACATTGGGGGCTTCGCTTTGTAAGGTGGTTGCAGCGGACTGCAATTCGTGCAGACAAATTTCTGCCCCACCAATTGCCGCATCAATCGTCGTAGCGTTTACAATCATTGCCATAATCAATCGCTCCTTTTAATTTTATTCATTTTATATTCCAGTTAAGATTCGATTGGTTCCAAATGAAAACAAGTTATTATTTTGAATCGTGATATAATCATCAAATTTTTTTCCTGTATGGGTCTGTTCAAAATGATTTTTCACTTTTTCATAAATTCTTTCTGGAATGCTATTCAATTCTGAAATCGAAACAGGGCTTCCATCTTTATGATAGTAATGTCCATGAAGATCAATAATATATTCTAAGTCCATTTTCTCTATCTTAGAATCTTTTTCCTCTCCAGAAACACTTGCCGGAACAATTGCTCCAAAAAAACAATCAATTCTTTTGATTAGCTGATTAGAGATGCTTTGCACAACACTGCTGGTTCCATTTTCAATTTTATAATTTTTTTCTTCTTTAATATACATGGTATTTCCGGAAAAACGATATTGATCTGGCTTTTGTGTGCCTTTTGGCGTACTTTTTACAAATTCAATCGTACCATTTCTATTAAATAATTTATCTATGTTCCCATCATGATAAGAATTCGGTAATTTTTCTTTGATTACATGTTCTGTTTCTTGATAAGTTCTCTTAGGAATAGAACTTTTGACACTATTTATAGAGGAGCTAGTTTGCTTAGTTCCTCCAACTACTCCAGCGGAACTGATTGAACCAACAGAAGCAGAACCGCCGCCAGAGCCAAGCATAGCAGCTCCACTGGAAAAACCACCTGCTCCGCTGCCTATGCCGCCACCAGAAAGTGAAAAGTTTTCATAGGACTGCTGAATACTGGATATCTGGTCTAATGCTCCCATCATGTCCGTTGCCTTTGCGGTGACTGTGGAGCGATACTGCACCATATTTTCAGAATATTGGGAAAGGCTGCTCTCCAAATTCTGATACAGCGTTGTTAATTCCTCACACTTCTCCTGATATTTTTTTATCAGAATGGTTTCTGCATCCATCCGTTCCTGTGCAACTTTCTTTTTCTCCTCGCAACGCTCCAGCTCCTCTTCCAAATTCCTCCGCCGATTTTCCGCCGCATGAATTTGTTCATAAAGGCTACTGCGTTGGTCATCATCTTCCGCATCGGATAACCGATTTCGCAAGTGTTGAATTTCTTCATTGCAGTTTCCAATGGATGTCTGAACTTGTGGGATTTCTCTTTCCATTTCTGCAAAAACTTCTTGTTGCCGTGCCAATTCCTGCTGATGCTCTGCAACTTCTGCTTCTGCATCCTTTCGGCACTGCTGTGCACGTTCTAAGCAATCATGCTTTAGCGCTTCTGAATCCGGCAGCTGTTCAATGGCGGTTTTATAGTCATTTAATGCAGATTTGGATGCCGTTAAACTTTTTCCATCAATGTTCAAATGCACACCTCCCCGCCTTTATTGATAGTGTTCTTCTGCTTTGGAAAAGAATGCATCGATTGCTTTCATTGCAGCTTCCCCACTGGTATAAGAAGATTCTGCCTTTTCCATGACCTGATTCCACTTGGAAATAAATTCTTCTTTTTTGGCATCCTTCCATTCACTTGTTCCGGAATAAATTGCTTGTAAACAAGAACGGCTTTCTTCTTCCATTTTTCTCAGTGTTGCTTGAATGGTTTCCTTTTCAGACAAAATCCAATCATCCCTCTCCTATTTGCCCAAATATCATAGGTACAAAGCATAAAAATCATGCTTCCAATCTAATTTTCCAATGTAGAAATAGCTTCTATCTTCTAAATACAGCAAAATATATTCATTTTCATATCCGTTTTCATCATAAGATTTCAGAGCATACAAAAAACCGGCAGGGTTTGTTTGATTTTCCTGAAACAACTGATATTGCTGTCCAAATGTGCTGCTATTTTTTTGATACTTTAAAGAATAATCCGCTCCATTCCAAGTGATAACAATCTCCGTTGCATCATACTCGTCACTGTCGTCCTCTTCGTCATGCTCTTCCTCATAATTGAAATTAGAAAAATCTACTGTGTCAATCGGTTCTGATTCAAAATAGCCAGTTTCTATTTTGTTTTCCATATACTCTTGTATATTCCGCATTTTCGGGTCAGAAACATCTTTTTCAATCTGCTCTAAATCATCACTTTCAAGTCCGCTATCTTTTTGTACTTCTTTCCATCCAAACCCTTTGATTTCCGGCTGTTCTGGTCGTGCAATTGTTTCGGTCACTTCTGTTGTAGTTGTTACATTTGTGGTTGTAATCACAGCCGTGGTTGTTTCTATTGGAGCTGTTTCTATCGGTACGGCGATTTCGGAAAGTTCCGTATTGGTCGTGACTGTAGTGGTTTCTACAGTGGTTTCTGACTCGATTGCTTGTTCCACTGGTTTGATATTTTTTTTTAGTTCTTTGTATAGAATCCCACTGCTGATTCCAATACCAGCTACAAGAACGATTGCAATTGCAGCAACTATTTTTTTATTTTTCCATGGTGCAGTTGCTGTTCTTTCTGGTGGTGTCGTTGTTGTTGTTGGTGGTTGGGTTGGCAGTGCATCTTCCAATATCGGAGCTTCTGCGGTTGTCTGTTCTTTTGGTTCTTCTAAAGCTGGCTGTAACATAATTTTTTGTTCCGGCAATTCTGAAAAAGAAATATGCAGTTCTTGTAACAGTTCCTGCATTTCTGGGTCTGCATGCCAACCATTTTCAATCAAAATTTTGTTTCCGCAATATTTACATTTCCTGCTGTCATCCTGCAAGGATTTCCCGCATTGGTTGCAGAACATATTGGACACCCCCTTGTATCCGATTTTCACAATTGGAAGCAATCGCAAAGGCTTCCTGATTGATTGCAATCAAGGCGATGAAAAGAAAACCAAAAATCACAAGCAAAACGACCATTACAATTACTAAAACTTTTAAAACATTCTTTGGTTTGCGATCCGAAACGGGATACTTTCTGGGGATCGGATCTTTTTCCCAATGATCATAGAAAGAACCCGAACTGCTTTCCGTTTTTGTACGATTATTTTTTTCATGATTATTTTTTTCATAATGACAAATCGAACAGGAATCATAATAATCCTCGTTCATTGTTTCACACTTTTCACATCTCCACATGACGTTACGTTTTCCCCATTCATCCTAATTTTTCGATATCCTGTAAAGAACGGAATACTTTCCCGGCAGAATATCGTTCTTTCGGTGACTTTTTCAGCATATTTCTCAGCAAACTATGATATTTTTTTGGAATGTTTTGATTGATCTGAACAGATTCATCATTCAAAACCGCTTCACATAAATAATGATACTTTCCTGTTTCCGGACGTTTCCCGCATAAAATCTCATGAAAGATGATGCCAAGTGCAAATATATCTGATTTGGACGTAATGGCTTCCCCCTCTTCTTTTTTAATGGCAGTTACAAATTCCGGTGAATAATACACCTGATCGCCTTTTAAAGCATCCGGATTGGGTACTGCATCTTGAAAGAAGCTTTCTCCGAAATCAATAATTTTTATCGTATAAAATCCATCAATCGTTTTTTTGATGAGAAGATTTCCCGGTTTTAAATCAGAATGCACAATTTTTTTCGCACTCAATGCCCCCATTTCATAGGCAAGCACTTTCATAATGATCATTTTTTGTTCTTCCGATTTTTTGGACAGTTCTTCAAATGAAATCGCAGCATCTACTTTTTCTGTCACGATGTAAAATCTTCCATCATAGACAAAGAAATCAATGGGGGCAATGGAATTTCCCTTGCTGGCATCTCGAATTGCCTGAAATAACCGTTCGGATCGTTCTTTGAAATCTTCACAAATTTTTTGTTTTCTTTTTCTATTTTTCTCAGACATAGAGGCGGTTGGATAGACAGGGTCTGATATCTTTTTAATGAAATAGGTTTTCCCATCTTTATTTGCAAATGTCCATTCACAATTCCCGCCGTCTTTCATTTCAAAAGGAGATAATAGCTGATATGCTCCGATTTGCATGGATTCTTCCATTTGCTGTTACTGCTCCTTTCTAACGTCTTCATTTTCAAAGCGATAATAATTTTTTCGATATATTTGCCAGAGTTGTTCTCGTTCTTGCATGTTCATTTCATCAGAAAAGCTTCCTCCATAGATCTTTTCTATGGTGTTCAGCCGTTCCTGATAAAACATCTTCAAGTCGGAAAAGTGCTCAAATCCAACTGTCAGAATGGTCATGGTGCTATCATCTCCAAAATGGACAAACCATTTTTGAATCAGATTTTCTTTCCATTCTTCCGGAGTATTGGATTCCATTAAAGTGGATAATAACATATGTTCAAATTCCATCGGAGAAGACAAAAATCCAAAACAGCCATCTGTTGCACAAATATAAATAGCAGGCGAAATCTCTTTGATTTCCTTGCAGTGAACCGAAATGGTACGGTCTGCATTCCATTGCTTTGTCATCGCACTATCTTGATACAAATTGGCAAAGGCATCCGTCGCATGAAACCGAATATCGTCCATCGTTATTTGTGCAAGACCGTCTTTGTCACATAAATATCCTCTGGAATCTCCAGACCACAAAAAGAATACATTCTGCTCTTGCAGATTTTCTACAATGATACTGGCGGTAGTTGGAAAATTTCGCCGCATACTTCCGGATACGCCATCATCTTTCCAATATTTTTTCTTTAAGGTCTGAAAGGTTTCATTCAAAACCTGCTCCAATTTTAAAACCGTTTCACGGGAAAATGACTGATTGCCATTTTCCCGAAAAAACGATTCTACAGCAGCTGCACCAATGCGAGAAGCAATCCATGCACTCGTATGGTTTGGGAACGCCTCTGATTGAAACGAAATCTGCTGGCAGCCAAGACCGCCACAGCCATCAAAAACACCCATGTAACAAAAACAGTTCAATGTTCCAACTGCATAGCAGTCTTCTGCACTTTTTTTTAAATCTTGAATTGCCAGCGGCCTTAACATATCACGCATCAGAAACTACCCTGCTTTCTTAAACAGATTTTGAAACTGTTTCAACAACTACATCGTAATCCAGTTCCTGCAGGTTTCCAGTAGAACTTACATTTCTATGAATGACATTGGACCAGTCCCGTATTTCGCCCCATGCATAGGATGCTTTTGGCCCAGACGTTCCTTCGACCTGCAACGGAGAGAACAGCAACAGCCGCTTGCCAGTCTGATCAATATAACCCAGATCCGGATCTTCCCACCAGTCACAAAGTTCTGACAAATCCCGTGGAAGTTCACGAGAAGGATAATACCGAGCCGGGTCATTGTTCGGAAGCGAAGAATAAATATTTCTCTGGTAGGAACGATCGTTGAGCGGATGCGGTTCATCATCTGTCCAAAGAACGATGACCTGGCGATACCGATCAGTAGTTGCTCTCCAGTCAGAACGAATGGCATATGCCAATGCTTCTAAGCTGCTTTCTGCATCGTCCCCACCACCAAATACCGTGATGCTCTTCATTGCTCGTTCAAATTTTTCCTTTTCTTCCGGCAATTCAAAAAAGCGTGTGCTTTCCATCGAACGATCCATATCGTGATTATAGTCCCGGAATGAAATGATTCGAACCCGGACTTTATCTACACATTTTCCCATTTCTTCCATTTTTCTTGCAAGGTCATCGTAAAAATGCAAGGCATTCTGTGTAACCTCTCCAATCATATACTGCATGCTCATGGTAGAGTCAATGCAGAATACAACGTCCAAACTATAAGTAACTTTATGTGCGTAATTTGATCCCATAATTAAATGCTCCTTATTATTATTGTTTTTTGACTGTTTCATTTCCAATGGTTCTGATTCTTTAGAACCATTCATTCTATTTGTTTGACTTTCACCAAAAAGCCTGCCGCTGCCCCCCTTTGATTCCTTAGGGGAATTCACGATTTGCTCATGATACGTGCAAGGCTTCCGTGTTCCACGACTTTTTCCACCATGGTATGCGGCAGACGGAAGTGGAGAAGGTTTTACCGCATTTGGCATCAGATGATGGTAAACTTCCGAGATATCTTTTCCGCAGTTTTCACAATAAATTGGTTCATTGGACAAATCAATTGTTTCCATGCAGTAAGGACAACGGATTTGATTCAGCATCTGTACAATCTCCCTTTTCGTTACTTGACATAATGATATTCTTTCGGTGCTGCCATCGCTGGCTTTTCAAATTCCTCTGGTGCAAATGAATGTTCCTGTTCTGCTTCATCCAGTATCGGATGTTGCTGTATCCAGTCATTAGTGATCGGTCCTGGCGGTGGTGCAAGAACCGTCCGATCATCATTGACTGTTCTCACATCCAAAAGGCTTCCTCCGCAATATTCGCAAAAGATCGGCTCTTCTGACATGTCAATTTCTTCACCACAGTGGGGGCATCGCATCATATTCGGCATATTGATTTCCTCCTTTTCTTTACGCTTCTGATGTTGTTTCTGATGGTTCTGATGGTTTTTCTGATTTCTTTTTCCGGATAGAAATCAATGCTACTCCTGCGGAAGTAATCGCAACGGGGACAATGGTACGCAGAAGATAATCACCGGTGTTCATTGGCTCTTTGTTTTCATCTTTCAAAGTTCCGTTCTTGCCATTGCCCTTAACGGTTGTTCCGGAAAGCTTTCCGTTTTCCCCGTTGCCGCTCGCCTGTGTGACTTTCGTAACCGTTCCAGTCTGATGCGGCTTTGTTACGGTCGTGCCACTTTTTGAAGTCGTTGTTTCGTGTGCAGTTGTTTGTGATGTTGTCGTACTGGTTGATGTTGTTTCAGAATTAGACATGGAGGTTTCTGTACTTGTTTCAGAAGTTTCACCAGTTTCACTTCCAGAAGTCGATGAAGTTGACTCTGCGGTTGATTCTGTCTGTGCAGTCGTTTCTGTCGCTGTGCTGCTGTTGATTGGTTCTGGTTCTGTCGTAGATGTCGTAGTGGATACCACTTCTTCTCCAAGATTTCCATCTGTTGGTTCATCTGCGTGACCTGTAACCCCTGTTCCAAAGCAAGCTGCAATTGCCACACAAATTGCCAATCCATTTACCCATTTTTTCATGATAATCACCTCATTGTATTTTTTGCTTTATACACTCACGCTTCCGTGAGAACAAGCCATTGAATTAAATTGACATCATAATCATAAATCAGTGCCAACCCAATTTCCTGCACATCATCCCGAAAGAGAATTTCCGGGAGTTCCGCAGAATCTTGAAAGAACTGTTCTGCACTGTAATAGCCGGCGGAATCGTTGAAATAAGCTTGGCTATCGCCTGCAATTTCTCTTAATTTTTCTTCCGCCGCATGTTCCGCAAGATGATTGACCAATAATCCATCTGTATTCTCCTCTTTTCTTGCCGCAGCCGCATTCACACAGGCAGATAAATCCACGGCATCTAACGAACGGATTGCCAAAGATTCTAAAGAATCGTTCCATATTAACAAGGACATGCCTCGCTTTTGCCGTTCGTCATTGATCAATGATAAAAGATGTTTTTTCTCCCACTGGATTCCCTCCTGTATTTTGGAGGAAAGGTCATAGGACGAATCCATCGTTTCCAGTCCATAACTTTTTGCAATCGGCAATGCTCCACCATCGGAAAAGTAAAGATGTTTCGTCGCCAATGCATCCACCCATTCTTCCAAAACAGATGTTTTCCGGTCGGAGCAGGTCTGTACAAAATCCGTGTCTTCACACAAATAATTCATCTGCGGAACATTGTTCAAGAGTGCATAAGCGGATTCATAATCTTCTTGTTTTTGGTAGGAATCTGAAGCAGCCAGCAGATAAGTTTGATATTGTTCCAATGTTTTCTGAAAAGATGCGGTCGCTTTTTCGTAATAAGCAACATCCTTTTCTGAAACGCTGCTAAAATCATCCAATGCCTGTTCAAAGTCCTGTATCGTCTGATCGACTACATTCGATGTTTCACCATTTTGCAAGGACGATACAGCATGTTCGTTTTCTTTGGAAATCGTTTCTCCATCCTCATAATGTTCTCTACCGGATTTTACCGCAGCTACTTCTTCTTCGGCAGCGGTTATGAATGCCTGCAAACTGGAATCATGAACTTCTTTTAAAAGGTCTAGGGGCTGTTTTGTCTGATTATAGTCGATTTCTCCCGTTATATAGCGATTTTTTAAAGTTTCTACTGCATCTTGAAATGCCTGTCTAGTTTCTTCGTCCAATGGTTCTGCCTGTTTGTTGAACTGTTCCACTGCTGCGGAATAGTTTTCTTTTTCCAGATAATCCATTGTATCCATGGAGAGTTGCTGGAAAATTAAAATTGTTACACTGACGATGCCAATCAACAGCATCACAATTACACCAATTAGAATCAGAATTTTTTTGGATGCTTTTTGAGAAGCAGTGATTTTTGCATGGCAAAATGGACATTCTGTCACATTTGGCGGAAGCTGCTCTTTACAATTGAAACAAACCATCGTCGTGCCCCTTTCTTCCAAACTTACAAATTCAAGTGATAATTTCACGAAAAAACTTGAATTTTTGTATTAAATATACAAATCTGAACGATTATTCCTGCCTTTATTGTACCACACGTCCCACAAAATGTCAATAAAAAATAAGAATTTATTGGAATCTCTGGAATTTTAAAGGGATTTTTCCAGCAAACAGTAGCATTTTTTCGTCATAAAAAAACCAGCAGGAATGTTCTTTTTTCCTGCTGGTTTCTTCTAATTTTCTGTTGTTTTTTCTCTTTACGACTCAGATTTTGATGGAATCGTTACATCCATGTTTTTTGGCAGCACCAAATTCAAAAGAATCGCAACCAAAAAGACGACTGCAACGCAGTTCTGTGCAAATACATTTTGTACCATCTGCGGAAAAATCCGGAATAAATCTGCACATTGTGTGAATCCCAGACCAATACTCAGGGACAACGCTGCAATGGTAATATTTCGCTGCGAGAATCCACACTTGCTAATCATCTGCAAGCCGCTGACAACAATTGTTCCAAACATCATAATGGTACAACCGCCCAATACGGCATCCGGCAGCGTTGCCAGCAATGCCCCAAAGAATGGAAAGATGCCTGCTAAAATCATAATGCCTGCTCCAGTTGCAATGGTAAACCGATTGACGACTTTCGTCATGGCAACCAACCCGACATTCTGGCTAAATGAAGTAATTGGCAGACAACCAAATACGGAGGACAATGCACTGACAAAGCCATCACAGGCAATCGAACCGGATGTTTCTTCTTTGGTGACATCCCGATTCAAACCAGAGGCTGCCAGAGCAGAAGTATCGCCGATAGTTTCTGTTGCGGAAACTAGGAAAATCAACGTAACAGAAAGAATCGCATCCGGATGAAATTCCATTTTAAATGGGAGCAGATGCGGAACAGCAAAAATACTGGTGTCTTTCAAGGCGGAGAAATCTACAGAACCCATTGCAATTGCCAACAGATATCCGACTACCAAGCCAAACAAAACGGAAAGCTGTTTCCAATAGGACTTCGCAAAGATATGGAACAGAATGCAGCAAAGCAAGGTTACACTGCCTAAAATCCAGTTCTGGACAGAGCCGAAATCTTCACTGCCGCTGCCGCCGCCGAAAGAGTTTGCCCCTACCGACAACAGCGAAAATCCAATGGCAGTTACGACACTGGCGGACACAATCGGAGCAATCAGTTTCAGCCAGTACTTTGCAAACAAGCCTAAAATACCCTCGATAATACCGCCGATGAGAACCGTCCCCATAATTGCACCATAGCCGTATTGTGTCCCGACAAAGCAGAGAATGGAAACGAATGTAAAGCTAATGCCCATGACAATCGGCAAGCCTGAACCAATCTTATGAAAAATCGGAAATAGCTGCACGAGCGTTCCGATTCCGGCAATCAACATTGCACTTTGAATCAGCATCGCTGTATTCTGGTCACTCAGTCCGCAGGCACTCGCAACAATGAGAATCGGGGCAATATTGGCAACAAACATTGCCAGAATGTGTTGCAGCCCGAATGGAATTGCTTTTACAATCGGAACAGTACCATTTAATTGATAGATGTTTTCTACTGTTCCCTTTTGATGTTCTGTTTTCTGTTTCATTCTGCGGTCGCTGCCTCCCCTGTTTCCTGCGAACGGAACTGAATTTTTCCGGTTGCAGCATCCATTGCATCCACAATGGCAAGCGATTCCAACTGATAGCCTAAATTGCGGATGATTTTTCCGCCCTGCTGGAAGCCCTTTTCAATTGCAATCCCAATGCCCTCTACGGTTGCTCCTGCCTGCTGTACAATGGAAATCAAACCTTGCAAAGCACAACCATTTGCAAGGAAGTCGTCAATAATCAAAACCCGGTCTTCCGGATGCAGGAACTTCTTGGACACAATGACCTGATTCTTGCACTTGTGTGTAAACGATTCCACCTCTGCCACATAAACAGCACCGTCAATATTGACACTCTTGGACTTCTTCGCAAATACCACTGGTACGCCGAAACATCCTGCAACAATGCAGGCAATGCCGATGCCGGATGCTTCAATGGTCAGAATCTTGTTGATTTGCTTTCCGGCAAACCGTTTCTGGAACTCCTCCCCCATCTGCCGAAACAACGCTACATCCATCTGGTGATTCAAGAAGCTGTCTACTTTTAAGATGTTTCCCTCTTTGACGATGCCGTCTTTCTGAATGCGTTTCTCTAAAAAGTTCATGTTTTTCTGTCCTTCCCAACATACAAATTCTACCCCGAAGTGGTTGTTGCTTGTACGTTTTTTGATTTTTTTGTATTATAACATATTTTTATGGTTCATACAAGTTCTTTTTGTAAAATGGGACAAAACAGCGTGCGGAACTAAAAAAAGAACAGAATCCTGTAAATTTTATTTGAACGGACAGCCGTCTGTCTTGGACGAATTGTATAATAGGGATAGAAATTGCAAATGACGCAGAATTTCAATGAAAAATAGAAAAAATATGACTTTTAGTAAGAAAGGAGGCATCGTTATGGCAAAGGGACGATTGCGGAAAACAGATCGAGTCTGTGCGTTGTGCCGGAACTGGAACGGAACGGTCGGGAGTACGACCATCCAGCCAGTGCTGGGCGGTGGGTTTCAGGTGGAAATGAAAGAAAAAGAGACCTGCTACCAGAGAACCGGACAGACGCAGGCAATGTTTGCGTGTAGCAAGTTCGAGCCGAGATATTAAAAATCAGAAAACAGAAAGGAATTTTTAAAATGAAACAGATTACGTGTTCATGTGGTTCAACAAATTGCTCATTAATACCTTGGAATGGCAAAAAAGAAGGTGCAAAAAAAGGCGGTTTGCTCGGAGCAGTAGGAGGAGCTCTTATTGGTTTAGCAGGCGGACCGATAGGTGCGATTGCAGGTGCTGCAATTGGTTTAGCAGGAGGAGCTGTTATTGGAGAAAAGCAACCTGAAGATAAAAGTGGCCGCAAAATTGAAAAGTATAAATGCAATTCCTGCAATAAAAAATTTGAAGTTTGTCCGAAATGTCAAAAAGTTCTTTCTTATGAAACGAGATATTTGCATGGAAGCAATGGAACAACAATTGAAAAATATTGTAAAAATTGCAATAATTTTATTTCAAGTGAATTTCGTCAGAAGCAAACTCAAGCTCAAATAAATTCAACTACAAATACTGCAAAAGGATATGTAAATCTTGTAAAAAAGAATATCAATTCTTTTGATGATTATGATGATTAAAAATAGAACGATATTTTGAATTAGTAAATCTTTAATCATTATAAATGGAAAAAGCAGGTAGGAATTTCCCTACCTGCTTTTTCCTTTTTAGTGCCGCTATTTTTCATCTACTTTCAATCGCTTCCGCAGTACCTCAATATCATTATGCACATAAATGTTTGAAGTAACCGTGATGTCCGAATGCCCGAGCACTTTTTGAATGGTATAAATATCCACATCGTTTTCTCGCAACAATGTCCCGAACGTATGTCGTAATTCGTGTGGCGTTAAACTTGGCAGTCCCGTTTCTTTTTGCATTCTTTTCATAAAGTCAGAAAAGTGGTCTGCATAAGTATGCGGTTTCATGGGTTCATTTGGCTGCTTTCCAGCAATCACATAGCATCCGGTTCGTTCCATTTTTTCAAGGATTGCAACGACAAAATCAGAAATCGGAATATCACGGATAGACGTTTTTGTTTTTGGCTTGTCGATGAGGATACCGCCTTTGGTTTGCGTTACCGCTCGTTGTACATGGAGTAATTTCTTTTCAAAATCCAAATCGCTCCACTGCAACCCCAATAATTCGGAACGCCGTAAGCCGGTATGCATCAATAAAACAATATCATATCTTCCGTGTTTCATGGCATATTGTTCCGCTATTTTTGCTTGCTCTGCCGTGTATACGTGACGTTCCTGTTTGGGTTTGGATGTGATTTTTATGTTTTTCACAGGATTTTTAAAACAAAGGTCGTTGTCAATTGCTGCATGGAAAATAGCACTTAAAATCATTTTGTGTTTGTCCAATACCGATGCAGACAAGGCTGCTCCAGTTTCTGCATTTTGTACCGTGTTAAAATATCGCTGCACATCAATTTGCCGAATCATCTGCAACCGCATTGCTCCAAAGAACGGAATCAAATACTTTTCCACATTGACCTGATAGGTAAAATAATAAGTCTGGTCTTTTACTTTTCCTTTTTTGTAGGTTTCCAGCCATTCCCTTGCCCATGTAGAAAACAAGGTTCGATTCTTTTGTAGGCAAATTCCAGTCTGTTCCTGCAATTCCTGCTGAACTTTGTATTGCTCTGCTTTTCGTCGGGCATCTTCTTTGCTCTTCGTACTGTAAAAGCTCTTTCGGATGGGCGTTCCGTCATCGGCTGTTCCAACTGTTGCTTTGATTTCATAGCAGCCATCTTTTCGATTCGGTTTTTCTTTTTTCGGTCTACCCATATTTCCACGCTGCTTTCTCGGCTGAATTCTATTTCTATTGTAGCATGTTCCAGTTGAAAAGTCAACCATAAAAAAATCCGCCTCGTATGGGCGGATTTTAAGAGTTAGCTTCTAATATTTGTTTTCCGTTTTCTTTGGCAAGTGAAACCAGTTCCTGATTTTTTTGATTCATCGCCCCAAATTGCTTGCAGCACAAAATTACTTGCTCACAATGTTGTAATAACGAACTTGCTTTTTGAAAAGCAGATTCTCCAATTGGTTCAAATGCTTTCTCTGCAACAACTTCTGTGGCGAGTGCTTTTGCAACCGGATAATCCAAATCATTTTCTTGCAAAACACCTGCATAAAACGGAATATTTTCTCGCTGCAACTGCCGATAAACCGCATTTCCCGTTCCGCCACCACCAATGACAAATATCTGTGGCGTTCCAGTCGGAGCAGGCAGTTCCATTGTTCCATAAAGACTTTCATAACTGCCGCAAGTAATCCCATAGAGATTGGTGATGTAAGCATCTGTAAAAATCTCATCTGGTGTTCCGATTCGGTCTACTGTATGATTGCGAATGCAGAGTACTACATCTGAAATTCGCTGTGCCAAGTCTAATTCATGCAGGGAGAGAATCACAGCAATTTGCTTTTCACGAACTAAGTCTTTTAAAATTGTTAAAAACTCCAGCTTGTAACGAACATCCAAAAAAGAGGTCGGTTCATCTAAAATCAAAATCTCTGCCTCTTGACAAATTGCTTTCGCCAAAAGAATGCGTTGCCGTTGTCCATCGCTGATTTTTCGGAAATCTTTTTGGGCAAGCTCTTCTCCATGCACTAACTTTAATGCTTCTGCTACTTTTTCATGGTCCTGTTCGGAGAGAATGCCAAGCTGCCCCGTATAGGGGTATCTTCCTGCCTCAACAACATCAACGCAGCGTAAAAATTCTGTCTGAAAGGAATGCGTCATTAGAATGGACATGGATTTTGCAAGATTGCGATGGGAGATTGCGGAAAGTTCCTGCTCTCCAACAAAAATCGTTCCGGCAATCGGTTCTAATTGTCGAGCAATGCTTTTTAAGATCGTCGATTTTCCAACGCCATTTGCTCCAATGAGCGTGAGAATTTGCCCAGCTTGAACGGAAAATGTAATATCAGGAATCAATGCTTTTTTTCGATATCCAACTGTTAGTTGTTCTGTATGCAGAAGAATTGGTTTCATCGCAGTGCTCCTCCTATCGCTTCTCTCGATGCAGCATCATCCAAATGACAATGGGTGCACCCAATACAGCTGTTACCGTACTGATACTCAATTCCGTCGGAGAAAAAACCGTTCTTGCAATCCAGTCGCAGAGCAGGCAAAATGCTCCGCCGCCAAAAAAACAAGCTGGAATCAACCAGAGTGGTTTTGCAGTTCGGAGCAGGTTCTTCATCAGATGTGGAACAGCAATTCCAACAAAAGAAATTGGCCCAGCAAATGCCGTAACGCAAGCAGAAAGCAGACTGGATAATAGAATCAATGCAACCCGAAACAAACGAATCGGAACGCCTAGGTTTTGTGCGTAAGCTTCTCCCAACTGATATGCTCCCATTGGTTTTGACAGAAAAAATGTCCCGATCAATACCGGAAATACGACCATGCTCATGGCACGAAGGTCTTGCCAGCTGGAGCTTGCAAAGCTGCCCATAGACCAGTTGTGCAGGTTGACAATGTTAGAATCATCTGCAAAGGTAACAACAAAATCAGTGATTGCAGAACAAATATAGCCAATCATGACCCCACAGATAATCAGAATCGACATTCGATGAACTTTCCCAGAAATCAACAGGATAAACCCCATAGAGAGCATAGACCCAAAAAAGGCAACGCCAATCAATGCCATTGCAGAAAGCAATCTGCCTTGCCCCAAGAAAAAAATCATTGCCAAGGCAACGGTCAGCTTTGCACCGGAGGAAATCCCCAAGATATATGGCCCTGCAATCGGATTCGAAAAGAATGTTTGCAGCAAGAAGCCAGAAACAGAAAGTGCTCCGCCTAAAATAATCGCCGTTAAACTCCGGGGCATGCGAATTTCCCAGAGGATTTTCCAAGCAGTTGTGTTTTGTTCCGGATGCATCAACACTGAACCAATTTCAGAGAGAGAAAATGGAACACTCCCTGTGCAAAGCGTTCCAACAAATAAAGCAAGCAACACAACAAACAAGAGCAGATAACAAATCCAATATCGAATGGTGGAATGCGATTTCATGATTTTTCATCCTTTCCATTAAGAAATGCGATGCAAGTAGGTCAGCTGGTCTTTTCCGTCTGCTGCACCCGTTACAATCTCATGAAAATCTGCAATCATATCTGCTGCACCGGTTGTTTGCTGAAACAAGTTTTGTTTGGTGCACCAAACATGCTGTTCTTTGACTGCTTTCATGTCTGCCAAAAGCGGACTTTTTTGCAAAAACTGCTCCATGTTCGGAATATCCCCATCAATGGTACTATTATAAATGAGGTAATCTGCATCCTTTGCTGCTGCATAAAAAGTCTCCATCTGAATATTCATGGTAGACAAAGCGTTTTCTTCTACCTTTAAATCCTCTGCGGAAAACAAATAATTCCCGCCTGCCAATTCAATCATCTTAGAAGTATAATCACCGGGTTTGCGAATATTGACAGACCCATTTGTCGTGATATAGAAAAATGCAACCGTCTTTCCCGTATTTTTTTCCGTCAAGATGGAATCCAGTTTTTCGGACTGTGCTGTAAAATACGCATCTGCTTCTGTTTCTCGATTCATCAGTAACCCATATAGTTTCATCCATTCCATTCTTCCAAGCGGATGAGATTCATAGCTGGAACGCTCTACCAAAACAGGAATTCCAAGTGCTTCCAGCTTTTCTTGAATCTCAGGGCTGTGATAAATCATAGTCGACTCAATCGCAAGATTACATCCTTGAGATAAAATCGTTTCATAATCAGGAGCACTGTATTTTCCAACATACAGCATCGTTCCCTGTTCCAGTGCCGATTGAATATGCGGAAGACTCCAGTTTTTTTCTGTTGTGCTGGTCATTCGCACCTGCTCCAAAGCACCAATTCCATCAAATAAATCCATTGCAGAACTGGCTGCAACATAGAGATTTTGAAACGGCTGCTGTAACACTGTAATGTTCGTGTCCAGTCCCACTGGAACAGTTTCTCCCTCTGGAACAAGCAAATACTGCTGATTGTCTGCAATGGTAATCAATGCATAGGGGTCATAGTAGTCCACGGAAAATTCTGTTGCGTATTGCAACGTCATATGTCCGGTACAGGATTGTTCCGACCACAGTTCTGTTTGTTCGGAAGATGTTGACCCACATGCAGTGAGCAGTCCCATACAAAGTAGACTGCTCACACCAATGGAACGCCACTTCATTCCTGTTTCTCCAAGGTGGTAGAATCAAAGAACAAGGTGTAATCAATTTCATGCGGTGTACTCATCGCAGTGGTATCCGCAGACACAGGCATTGCATAGTCAAACCCCAAGACAGGAATTTCAAATGTGGAATTCCCTTCTGTATTTGTCGGATTATATTGCGTATCGTCCACTTTCATATAGTCATAGTTGGAGCTGCTCCAAACGATTTCTGCTGTGGCAGTGCCGTCTTTTACTGTAATTGTGGCTGGAGATGTAACGCTGGCTCTTCCAGAACCGCCCTCTAACTGGACAGAGCAAGTGTAGGTGCCATCTTCCAGCTGCAAGCTTTCTACAGTTGTATAGGCATCATCGGAACGAGCATTCATTGGCAGAGAGTCTGCCCGAAATACCAATGTTCGGTCATACCAGATTTCTTTTTTCTTGCTGAATGCTGCACAGGCAATTCCAGAATCCAATGCTTCGACTGGAACGGTAAAGGTATGTGTGCCATCTGCATTTTCTGTAAATGGAATATAGTCGGATTCATCTGCCTTTTCTGCATCTTCACTGCTGCCCATATATAAATAGAGGTATCCTGTACCGCCCATGGTCATATCCGCAGTCATTGTTCCATCCTTTACAGTCAGCTGACAGGCAGTAATTCGGAACATCGTAGAACTGGAATCCACTGTGATTTCATACGTGCCGTCTTTGATGTCGCTGCCAAAAATCGGATGCATGCCATCTTGTACCACCTGTACGGTTTCTGCTGTTTCAACAGTTTCCGCAGTTGTAGCTGCTTCTGTGCTGGCGGTACTGGATTCGCTTGTATCTCCGCAGCCAGAGCAGGTAATCAGCAAAAAGCAAGATGCCAACAGCATTGAAAAAATTCGTTTTTTCATAAAAGTTCCTTTCACAAAAAAGCGGTCGGTAAAATCCGAACCGCTTTTTATTATTTTCATCCGATGAACAAAATCAACAAGAGGGGGAATTAGTTCTTTGCCAGAGAGTCAATGGCTGCCTGTGCGTGTTCTACATAAATCTGACGAATGGCTTCGTTTTCACCCAGACCACGAACCAGACATTCTACCTGATAACCAGCATCTTCAAAGGTCTTCTTCCAAGAACCATCTTCATCGCCAGCCATATCATTATTTGCATGGTCGCCAGCAACAACCATCAACGGTTCGAGTACAACCCGTTCATAATCGCCAGCCTGTACCTTTGCCAGAACATCTTCCAAAGACGGCGTTGCTTCTACTGTTCCAACAAAATAGTTTGCATAACCATCCTTGGTCAGCAAATCCTGCATCTTCTGATAAACTTCATTGGAATCTGCTTCTGTACCGTGACCCATAAAGCAAATGGCAGTCTTTCCATCATCATAATCGGATGTCCATTCGGTAATTGCCTTTTCTACCTTTGCAAAGTCGTCATCACTGCTCAGCAGCGGTTCGCCAAATACAACCTGGTCGAATGCATCCGCATAGTTGCCAACTTCTTCTTCCAGTTCATCATATTCCAAACCGTGCATCAGGTGTGTCGGCTGTACAACCAGTGTCTTTACACCATTATCTACAGCACGATTCATTGCAGCGTCTACGTCATCAATCAGAATGTTGTCCCGCTTGTTGACATGATCAATAATGATGTTGGAAGTAAACCCACGGCGAACAGAAAAGTCTGGGAATGCACTTTCCAAATCATTTTCAATTGCACCAACGGTCAGACGGCGGCTGTCATTGTAGCTTGTACCAAAGCTCAGTACCAACAGTTCCTGTTCACCGATTTCATCCTGATTGCGGATGTTATCCAAGGATGCATCACCGGTATCATAATTTTCTTCTTCGTCCACAGTTTCCTCCTGAGAAGTTTCTTCAGCAGCTTCTGTTTCTGTTGTTTCATCTGCAACAGTTGTTTCAGCAGCAGTTGTTGTTTCTGCTGTAGAACTGCTGGAACTGTCATTGTTGCTGGAGCATCCGGACAACATTGCAGCGGTCATTGCCAAAGAAAGCATAAAAATAGTTACTTTTTTCATCATATATTCTCCTTCTAAACAATCAAGGAAGATCAGGAAAACAAAACAGAGGAAATAAAAAAGCTTTCTGCTCAAAAATGAGCCGAAAGCATACCGAAACAAACACCATTCAAAAGTGTTTCTGTACGATCAATGCCTCGTGATCTGGAATCTTGATTCCTGTACAAAAAACGGCAGGTTTCCTGACTCAAGGCTCAACATGATTCCGTCGTCTTCCCATCGTTCGACAGTGACATCTATTACGGAACACTCCCCTATTACAGTGACGAGATCGTACCAGAATTGCACTGGTTTCCCTTTTACCTTTTGTATTCTGCAAACGCAAAACCAAAAGCACCGTTTTCTTAGCGTTATTCTTTTTATTCATGCATGAACTGTTTTCATTATAGCATATCGGATCTGAAATTGCAACTGTTTTTCAGAAAACTTCCGGAAATATGAGGATTTTGTATGATTTATCCGCCTTTTTTTGAAAAAGCAATTCGTTTTTTGTTGTTTGTGTATATTAAGATTCATCATCAGCAGATGGATAAATATTCGGCAGTTTTACGCCTGTTTCAAGTGCTTTTTGATGTCAGCAGGATATTTTACGATACAGGAAAAAGTTTCCTTGATTGAGAATGATTTTATATTTTTTATCGGGGAGATTGAGCAAGAAAAAGCGATTTTAACACTTCATTTTTGCTTATTCCATATTCATTTCATACAGCATATCGCTTGAAATTTTATCTTTTACATTATCCACATGATTGATTTCATCAATCATAAAATTAAGATTAATTTCATTATAACTATCATTATAAGTAAAGTTTGCTTGTATTTCTTTGATCTTTTTTCTGCTATATGTGAAATTTGCATCTGCCTGCATACTTACACCATCAAGAGAAAACTGATAATTTAATCCTGTGAGCATCTTTCTTTTGGTACGCCATTCAAAATTTCCTAAATTATTCAGCTCACGCAAATCTTCATAATCAATACTGTCCAGTTCTCCTCTGATTTCATTCAGCCAATTTCCTCTTAGTGCAGTTCCTGCTTCTTCCTCAAAAATATCCAGAAGGATATTAGAAGTATTGATGAGAGAAGTTCCATCCGGAGAAACTTGATAAACATGTTCCCCAGATTCCTTGCTGGTCTCAATTTGCAATGCATTTTCCAAATCTTTTTGCGTGCTGCGTTTACTAAGCCGCTTTAAGAACTTTTGATAGACATCATCCACTTTATTGATATCAATATAGGCATTCAGTTCATCGTCTAATCCCAAATCTTCCAAGTATGTTTGTACATTGAAGTCTTTAATATCTGTTTCTTCATAATTTTCCCACATTTCATGAAGCAAATCGCTGTCAATGGAATCTCCATAACAATCTCCATCATAAATGGCGGAATAACCACCTGCATCTCCTTCAATGCAGACTGCAAATTCAGCACTTTCACCGTCTTCTTCCAGTGTGCCATACAGATAGAACTGTTCCTTTTTCTGATTGATTTCAACGTCTGCATCTATGTTTAAAGATTCTTCCGCATATCCCGATGCAGACATATGAAAGCTTTTTACATTTTTTTCAGATTTCACCAAGTTATTCAATCCAAGTGCCAATGATGGAATTGGTTTCGCTGCAAATGCGTTTACAGCCATTGTAGTTGCAACTGCACCAGCAATCACAATAGATCCAATTGTAATTGCAACTGGTTTCCAATTCTTTTTCTTCGTTGCGACAGAGCCACTGGTTATGGTATGATATGGATCTCTAGTTGGTGGAACATCAACCGGCGTTTGCGGTATCTGGTTTATCCTTGCTTCAACATCCCGCTGCGGTGTTCTTGCATTCAAAGAAACTGGTGTACCACATTTTGGACAGAACTTCCCTGTATCAGAAATAGATGCTCCACATTTTCTACAAATATTTTTCTTCATTGTGAAAGAGGTACTTGTTGTCGTATTAATGTCACGCTTCCCATATGGATTTGTTGACGTTTGCGGTATCTGGTTGATCCTTGCTTCAGCATCCCACTGCGGTGTTCCTGCATTCAAAGAAACTGGTGTACCACACTTTGGACAGAACTTCCCTGTATCAGAAATAGATGCTCCACATTTTTTACAAAACATAATCATTCCTCCTAATCATAGCCCCAAAAACCTGATTTCTATTTTTTATAGAAATATTATACCTTATTATACCACAACTGGATTGAAAATGCAACTGTTTTTCACAAAAAATAAAAAATAGCTTTGAATGATACAAAGAAAGGAGCGATTGCAATCGCTCCTTTCTTTGTAAACAACTACGAAAATGGATTCCGATTATATTTTATCTCCAAACTTCTTCTGCAATCTCTTTTACAAGAGCCAATTTTGCCCACTGTTCTTCTTCTGTCAACTTGTTTCCAACTTCGCAGGAAGCAAATCCGCACTGTGGACTCAGGCAAAGGTGCTCAAGAGGAATATACTGGGCTGCTTCATGGATTCTGTTTATAACCATCTGCTTATCTTCCAGTTTCGGCGTTTTTGTGGTAATCAGACCGAGAACCACTTTCTTATCCGGTGAAACCTTCGCCAGCGGTTCAAATCCGCCACTTCTTTCATCATCATATTCCAGCAGCAGTGCGTCTACATGTTCCTGTGCAAATACATAATCTGCTACAGAATCATAAGAACCACTGGTAAAGAACGTAGAGTGATAATTTCCTCTGCAAATGTGCGAGGTGATTACCATGTCTGCTGGTTTATTTTCAAGGGCAAGGTTGTTTACTGCAAGAAGCTGTGCCTTTACATCTTCAAGGTCAATTCCCAGTGACTGGTATCGCTGCTTTGCAGCATCGCCTACAATTGCACCCCATGTACAGTCGTCAAACTGAAGATTCCGACAGCCAGCAGCATAGAACTGCTTGATGACTGCCTGATAAGCAAGTCCGATATCCTGAATCAGTTCTTCATTGATTGCGTAATATTTTTTAGTATTCTCATAGTTTTGCGGAACAATCATCTGCTGGAAGGTCTGTGCCGGTGCAGGAATTGTATATTTTGCAACCGTATTTTCATCTTCAAACTGCTTTAAAAACTTGAAATATTCCACAAACGGATGTGGAACTGCCTTTATTTTTCCAGTCAGATAAGTATCTTCCAGCTGTGCAACTTCACCATTAAACTGAACACCTGCAATGGCTTTCTGATGTCCAATCCCTTCAAATCCCCACATAAAATCAAGATGCCAGAACTTCCGTCTAAATTCTCCATCTGTAATAATATGATAGCCTGCTGCTTTTTGTTTTGCTACAAGCTTTCTGATTTCTTCATCTTCAACAGCGGTAAGCTGTTCTTTGCTGATGATTCCATCGCTATAGTCTTTTCTTGCCTGCTTCAGATTTTCAGGTCTTAAAAAGCTGCCTACAAAATCATAGCGATATGGGGATGTAATGGTTTTGCTCATTTCAATTACCTCTTTCTTTAAAATGGTGATTCGAGTCAACTTGTAATGATTTCATTTTATCATGGAAGCAGTCGTTTGTAAAATACTTTATAATACCGCTTGCCCATAGGTTTTATCTATAGGCAGAAGCATAAAATCTCCCACAGTTTTTATCAAACCATGGGAAATTTTTTTATGATACATTTTTAAATCATTTTTAAAGTCTATAGATTATTCCGAACGCAGTGCTACAACCGGATCTTTCTTTGCTACACTCTTAGACGGAATAAATCCAACGATCAATGTCAGCAGAACACTGATGGCAATCAGAATAATGGCTGCCGGAATTGGAAGAATCGCACGCAGATTGTTGATGTTGGTGAGATGGTGCACCAGCAAATTGATGGGAATACACAGCAAATAGGTGACAAGAACCCCTAACAAACCAGAAGTAAATCCAATAATAATCGTTTTCTGCATTAAACATACTGGAAACATCTCGTTTTGATGCACCAATTGCACGGAGAATCCCAATTTCTTTGGTGCGTTCCTGTACAGAAATCAGCGTAATCACACCAATCATAATCGAAGAAACAATCAACGAAATGGCTACAAACGCAATCAATACATATAATTTTTGTAACAGAGGACATCATCAATCCAACATAGTCGGTATACTGAATCTGCGACATCTCATCTTTGTCTTTGTTATAATCTGCAATGGCATCTTCAATGACATCCTTGTCTTCAAAGGTTGCCACATAGAGATTGATTGCCGCAGGGTCATCTAAATCAATATCTCCCAGTGCTTTCAAATTGTCCTCATAAGTGGAATCCGAAAACTGCATCAGTTCATCATAATAATTCGCACACTGTTCGGCAGTCAAAGTGGGAAGCAGCTGATTCAAGGCTTTCAGCAATTCTTCTGGCTGCATCGCTGCCATTTTTTGTTGTACTTTCACTTGCTGCTGCATCATCTGTGTAAAGGTATCTTTCTCATGGACTCCAGATAAGATTGCACATTGCTTTCACTCATGCCCATTTGCTGCGTCATTCCCTGCAACATTGCTGCTTCCATATCACTGCGACTCATACCTTGCATGGACTGCTGTACGGATTCATTTAACTGTTCCTCTGTGGGAATGCTCATCATCTGAATATATGCCTGTGCTTTTCCGCTGTCGTCCAATCCATTTACATATTCTAAAAAATGCGGTCTGTTTCTCTGCATCAGTTGTACTGTCAGTATCCTTAAATGGCAATCCAGTGAAAATATCGGTATCCTTGCTTTTCTTCTGGGCAGCAATTGCATCAGAATCTTTACTGTGGTCAATCAAATACTTGGTCAGATTGCTGGTATAAACAATCGAACCGGACAGCATCGGAGCGGTGGTATCTTCATTTGGTCGAATAATACTCGTAACTTTTAATTTTAATCCATTGTCATAGAGGTACTGTAATCCAGCATCCGTATCTCGCAAATCGGTATAAAGTCCTGTATTTTCATCATAGCGATAACAATCTGCATTCAAGACCGTGCGAAAATCCATGTCGCAGCTGTCAGCATATGACCAGTTCTTGTTGTCCTTTTGCAGCTCCTTGCCATTGACTGCCGCTTCCATGATGTTATCCACATCTTCTTTCGGTTCTAAGCCGAGTGCATACAATGTCATGTCATCCAGTTCATTGTTTTCATCTAACACCAACATAATTTCATCATACCTATTCGGCCATGAACCATAGACCACATCATATTGCTTTTTCAACAGGTCATTGACGGGGTTTCCATTTTCTCCGGGAAGCAGTTCCTGCCACAAGTTCATAGAAGAACCGCCCATGCCCATCATGGCAGTTGCTTGTTCTCCAAACATAGAATTGCTGGCATTGGTCATTGCCTGCATATCAATTCCCATATGTTCCAATACCATTTCTTGCATCAATTCTTCGGTGTCTGAATGAATAATCGTTCCATCTACATTTTTGCTATAAATGAGCAAATCCAAATCGTAAGCGTATTGAACACCATTGCCTTATATAAATCGCTGTCACTGTCTTTTCGTTCGGATTCAATATAGGACTTGAAACTCTTCAAATCATTTTCAGATGTTTCCATGTTATTTAAAGCATCCAAATTGCCGACTTCTTATATACTGCATCTTTGTCATGTGTACTGTCCGAAGTTGCAGAGCCCATAAAAGTTTGCATCAAGGCACTGAGGTCTGTGTTCGTTTTCTGAATTGTCAGCGGATAAGAGGACAATGTTTCTTCTTGAATCACATTAAATATAAGTATTGAAGCCCTGTGAAATGGAGAGTACCAATGCAATTCCAATAATACCAATGCTTCCTGCAAAAGAGGTCAGCATGGTTCTTCCCTTTTTGGTGAACAGATTTTTCAGGGACAACGAAAATGAAATGCCAAAAGACATCGAAGGTTTTTTCAGCTTCTTTCCGTTTTCATTTTCAGCTTTATCTGCTTGTAATTCCTGCTGGTATTCTTCTTCAGTCATCGGTCTGGAATCGTCTGTCAGTTTGCCATCCAGTACACGAATAATACGGGAGGAATACTGTTCCGCCAATTCCGGATTGTGTGTAACCATGATAATTAAGCGGTCTTTGGAGATTTCCTTGAGAATTTCCATGACTTGAATGCTGGTTTCTGTATCCAAATGCACCAGTCGGTTCATCCGCTAAAATAATATCTGGATTATTGACCAATGCCCGTGCGATTGCTACACGCTGCATTTGTCCGCCAGACATTTCACTTGGTTTCTTGGAAAGCTGATTGCCCAATCCTACATCTTCGAGTGCTTTTTTCGCACGTTTTCGACGATCTGCTTTGGATACGCCCGATAATGTCAATGCCAGTTCTACATTTTGCAGAACCGTTTGATGAGGAATTAAGTTATAGCTTTGGAATACAAACCCAATGGAATGATTGCGGTAGGTGTCCCAATCTCGGTCTTTGAAGTCCTTGGTAGAACGCCCATTGATGATTAAATCCCCTTCTGTGTACTGATCCAATCCGCCAATGATGTTCAACATGGTGCTTTTTCCTCCTTTTTGGTATCGGGAAAGTTGCGATTGCCTGTCGGAAAAAGCCGTTCTCCAAAATTGATCATTTCGGAAAACGGCTTTTTCTGTTATTTTACGGATTACTTCATCCGTCTTTTTTCCTTGTTTTTACGATAATAGTTGCACCACCAACGGTCATAAGCGTGGCAAGTCCCACAAACACTTTGTAAATGTCAGAGTAGCCAGTCTGCGGAAGAGAAACTATTTCATTTGCCATGTTCGTTCCGGTTGCAGTTTCTGGATTCACGGTATAAACATCAAGAACTTTCCCATCTTCATCTGTCAGTGTGATTGCATAGTTCCCATCTGCTGTTTCAAGGAGTGCAGCCTTTGCAGGAGTATTGCCTGTTTTGGTTGCATAGTCCTTCCTTGCCCAATCCTTGAAATCTTCCTGCGTGATGTTTTTATAATTGGTTGTAGTGGATTCGGTTGTAACAGTGTTCTCTATGCCATTATAGATTTTGTATGTTCCAGCCAAATTGGAATCTTTGATATTAGAATCTTCCACGTCTGAAACAGGATAGAGTCTTTCCCATTTCGAAACATCGCCTTGCTTCGTGCAATCTACATAAATCACATCTTCCTGCTCGAGAATGAGTAAGATTTTTTCTTTTCCCTTGTCATCAAACCAGTATTCAACTTTTGTAACACCACTTCCGCCAATAAAGTCCGGATAAGGCTGCGAGGTGGATAATTTATCGTAAATTTCCTTAAACGAATTCGAACTGTTTACAAATTCCTTGGCTTCCTCCAACGTCATTCGGGAGGCATCTTCTGGTATTTTGTTTAAAATAGAAGCCCGTGCTCGTTCAAATTCTCCGAATGCCCCATGTTCTTTTTCGGCAAGTTCCGCTAAAGCCTTTGCTTGTTCTTCTGAAAGTGCATCACTGGTTACTGTAGTTGTTGTCATGGTTGTTTCTGTGGTTGCAGTCGTTGCGGTTGTTTCTGCTTTCTCTTCAGAAAGGTCATTGTAAATCTTGTACGAGCCTACCAAAAGCGTTTGTGATACTTGTGTTGGAGTTGTTGAAACCGGATAGAGTGGTTTCCAATCGGAGATGTTTCCATCTGCATTGCATTTTACAGAAATAACATCTTCTTGCTCCAAAATCAAAAGAATTTTTTCTGTGCCGCAATCATCCAGCCAAAATTCAACTAGGGTTACCCCACTGCCGCCTACAAAGTCTGGATATTTTGCGATGGAAAGCAGGCTCTCGTAAATATCCTGAAAGTTGGTGTTATTTTCCAGAATCTCTTGCACATCATCGAAACAAAGTCTTGCTGTATCGGGTGGGAGCTCCCCGAGAATTATTTTTTCTTCCCGAATAAATTCCCCGAACAGATGACTGCCTTTCTCTTTGAGTGCTGATAGTTGTTCTTGCTGTTCCGACGAGAGTGTATCATCAGGTGCAATCATTACAGGAATCGGAATCGTTTTGACAGGGTTGTCCGCTTCATCGAATACGGAAATACTGATACAGGTTTCCCCTGCAGAAATCGCTGTCACCAAACCATATTCGGATACGGTCGCAATGCTTTCATCTGCGGACTGGTATTCGATACGTTCCGTATCATATCCCTCTTTATCAAACTTGACATTCAGATTACAACTTTCGCCGACTGACAGGTTGCATGCAGAGGGTTCAACGGAAAAGTCAGATGCTACAACCTCTGTTGAACTTGGATCTTCTATCGGCTCTGTAATTGCCGGTGAAGTTGTGGTTTCTGTCGTTTCTTGAATTTCGGTCAAGGTTGTAGTCACTTCTGTATCTACAGGCACATCCGTTGCACTTGCAGAAAGTGGCATGGAAAGAGAACCTGTAAGAAGCAGCATGGCTGCTAAAAATGCCCGTTTTTTCATATTGATACACCTCATTTCAATAATAGTCATATATGTTTTTCGATAAAATCTGATTAAAAAGCAAAAATGTTTATATTTTTCTTTTATTATAACATGAAGATTCAAATTTGTCAATATGTTTCAGACTGTGCTTGGAATCCTAATCATAAAAATACTATCTCTTCACCCGTTCCATCTTACAAGTGTGATGCTTCTCCTTATCATAATTCACGCCAACCAAAAAAATTTCACCGTGATAATTCTGCAAGCAGTCCAGATAATCTTTTCGCTTGATTTGTTCGACTGCCTCTTCTGCGAAATGTCCCCACTTCAGCTCAACGATCAGAGCAGGCAGATTGCAGTTTCGATTCGGCTCAAATACAATATCTGCGAACTCCTTTCCAGCTGGCATTTTTCGGTGCAGGGTGTAGTTTTTCTGAGCAGAGTAATATGCAAGTGAAATCACACAGGACAGAGCATTTTCATCGTTGTATTTCAAGATGGATGCGTTTGCTTGATGTGCTTGTTCGATTAGTGCTGCAACTGTTTGTTCGTCACCGGAAAGTGTGGCTTGCAGCAACCGTTCCGAAGAACGAATTGCCTGTACAACTGGCTCCCATCCCCCGTCTTCAATGGAATTGATAAATTCTTGCCGCACCTCTCCGTTCGGAATCCATACGACACGATTCTGTTCATCATAGGTCAAATAGCCAAGATGCACTAATAGTGTCAGAACATCATCTGCACTGTGGAAGGTGGTCATATCATTCTGAAACTTATCTGGGTTTACAGCTACCTTTTCCCCTGCGATCATCTGCACAATCTTGTCACGCAGTCCATCTTGATTTAGGTCAATATAAACTTTCAATGCCTCATACGTTTCTGTCTTTGTCCAGTAGTTGCTAAATTTTCCCCGCAGCATGGCTTCTACGACAGACTTTGGATTGTAAATCGAAACGCCATCGACACAGTATCCATCATACCATTTTTTTGTTTCAGAAAACGGCATGTTGTATTGCTCGCAAAGCTGCCGAACTTCCTGTTCTGTAAAGCCTGTAAACTCTTCAATCGGGGAAGCATCGGTCATGGAATACTCATAAAAGACATTGATTGCAGAGTGTTCCCCATATTTCTTGATGGGCAGAATGCCAATCATATAGGCAAGGGCAATGTAGCTTTTGTCCTTTAACAAATTCCGCAGAAAGTCCAAATACTCTTTCTGCGATACAGCATCACTTTTATGTACTCGAAAAATGCAATCCCATTCATCAATGATAAAGACAAACGGAATTTTGTATTGTGCAAATGCCTGTTCCAGTACTTTGACCAGCGTTTTTCGCCGGGGCATTCTAAGGTCTGAAAATTCTTGCTGCAACTCATCCAGCAAGTCATCCTCTACAAATTGAATCAGTTCCTTCATATTTTTCGATTCTGTCAAGTAATCTCGCATATTTAAGTGAATGACATTGTACTGGTTCAGGTACTTTTCAAAATCAGGATGCGTTGCAATTTTCAGTCCTTGAAACAATCCTCTGGAATCGCAGCCACGGCTGTAGTAAGCGGTCAGCATATTGGCTGCCATGGACTTCCCGAATCGTCGTGGACGGCTAACGCAAATATATTTTTGTGTCGTTCGTAAAACGCTGTTTGTATACTGAATCAACTCTGACTTATCTATATAAATCTTAGAGTTCAACACCTCTTGAAAATCAACATTTTCTGGATTCAAGTAAATGCCCATTGTACTTCCCTCCTTGCTGTAGTTTCAATTCTTTTTTCTTATTATATCACAGCAAGAAGGAAAAAGCAACTTTTTCATGCACAAAAAAGCTCCGGATTTCCCATCACTTAGGCTTTCTATCTATAACCACTTAACAGTAATACAGTATTAGTCGAACCTTTCTTTTTTCCTCTGGTTAGATTTCATGTAATTATACGTTAAATAGAACATCGCATTCCGCTCATCCATCTATATTCAATTCTTCTCCGCTGCTGTTCAAATTTCCTTGATGATTCTTTTTACAAATGGCAATGTAGCACCGATTGCTGGTGCAAACTTATCGTGTTTTCCCAGTTGAATCTTGATATCTCGTTCTGAAAAGAATGGGCAATGCTGTGATTTTTTGTTTCAGGAATTTCAAATCTGCTTCTGTGAAATATGATACAAGAAATCCACTCAGAATCACATTGCTGTTCGATTTGCAATTTCGGACGGATTAGAAAAATGCCACAAAAGAGTCTCCTTGAATCAATTCACTGATCTCACTTTCACTGTCAAGTTATCAAGTCCCATTGAATAGGAAGCATAGTAAATTGAACTTCCTTCCAGAATTAGATATTTCCCATCTGACATCGTGGCAGTCGGTATGTAAGAAAATTTTCCTTTGTCCTGATAATATGTAATTTCATTTTCAATGGATTCCTGTGAACAGATTTCTTTCGCAAAAACTGACTCTATTGGAACAGTATGCAAAGCAGAATCTTTTTTCATTTTCAGCCGGATTTTAACCGGCTTTCGGATACATTTTTTATTGCGTAAATATTCTAGGACTCTGTGAATCGGCTCATCAGGAGCATATTGTTCCAGATACTTTGCAGATGCCAAAATGATTAATTCATTCTTGGCACGTGAAAAAGCGACATTCAATCTACGATAATCAGAGAAGAAACGTGTTTTTCTTCTCGCTCTCGTTGTGCAGTAAATCACAATCTCTGCTTCATCACCCTGAAAAGAATCAACTGTATCTATTGCAATCTGATTCGTCACATAATCCCGCATCTCCTCTGCAAACAAATTGATCACTCTACGCTTTTGACCTTTATATGGCATAATGACTGCAATCCGAATATTTGGGTTCTTTTTTCTGATTTCTTGAACAAGAAAAAGAATATACCTTGCCTCAAAATCATTCGTCGGAGAGCCATTTTCATCTTCGCGATATGCAGAAATTTCACTCATATCAATCAGACTTATAGATGTATCAAAATACAAGGGCATCTTTTTTTCAGTTCCACTTCCATTTTTGATTTGACCATTATAAAATAACGAACTAATCATTGTACCAATCATCGTAGGCATACGATATTGCGTAGTCAAGATGGTCTTGTTGCTTTCTGGACAGCTAAGGAATTCACGCTCAAAAAAGCTGGTATCAAACACTTCTTTCTTAAAATAATTTCTATCATCCAGTTCAATCAGTTCCGGATCGTAAAGTGCTGGATGAATCACTGGTGGAAGTTGCTTATGATCACCAATCAGTATCAGTTTCTTAGCTTTGTTCATAGGAATCAAAACTTCTGGCATCAATGCCTTTCCAGCTTCATCAACGATTACAAGATCAAAAGTAGCATTCTCCAGACCGATATTCTTCTGTGCTAATCCTACGCATGTTGCACCAATAATCTGATGCGATAACATTAACAGATTACCCAAATCTGCATTTTTCTGAGAGGAATGCCCCAGAATATCCAACCATGTCATTGCTGTCAAATCACCGTCAGAAGATTTCTGCTCAACCTGATCAAGGTAGCTCTGAAGTTTGGTTTCATAGCTTACAGGTCGAATATCTTCAGCAATTTTCCCGTTCCAGCCACAGCGTAAAATCATTGAATTTGGACATCCTGCTTTCAGAAGCCCTCTCAAAACATTATCCACAGCAACATTCGCTTGCGATACAACCAGTATCTTAGCACGTGGTTCTATTTGCAGTGTTTGCCAAATTAGTTCACGAATTACAGTCGTTTTCCCAGTTCCAGGTGGTCCTTGAATCATAAACCAATTTTTTTCACGCAAAGCTCCAGTTAATGCACTATACTGTGATGCATCTGCTTTAAGGCTATTGTTTTTCAGTATAATTTTGTTGATCTCTGTCTGCTCCGATTGTTCTGAATGTATTGAAGCAGCATTTAGTGCAAACAAATGCAGTTCTCCATTTGCCATCCGTCCAGTTTTGAACAGATAAAGTGAAGTTAACTGACGCTGTTCCGGTACACATAATTCTAATTTATAAATTAGAATTTCAGTTAACTGCCGAAGTTCCATTTCTGCATCATCTTGTTCGATATATATTTTTGGAAGTACAACCGTTACTGATTCAAAATCAGGATGTATTGTAATATTTAACCGATGTGCATTCCATTGCATGAAAAAATATAGTGAACAGTTGCTCTTATTTAATAAGCATTGCCTTTCATAGTATTTTCTTAGGTCATCGCAGTTAACAATCGGATAGCGGAACAAGATATCTCCTGTTCGTGTTTTTAATACATATGGAAATGATTTAACCATACACATAACAGAATTACCAGCTGTCAGGAACTCCTTTAACTGACTGGTCAATTGTTCCCATGCCTGAAAATATCGGCTACCACCATCAGCCGCTTTTAGTTCCTTTTGCCGCTGAAATTCTCGAAAAACAGTCATCACCAAATGCGTCATCTCATCTCGAACTGCCAAACTTTCCGTATGTTCAAGCAAATCATTCAGTTCCTCTTGATCATACATTTTGATAACAGCATGAAACGAAACAAAAATATTTTCCGCATGAATACCCTCTGAAGGATCTGGGAAATCCTCAAATTTGAAATACATTGTTCCGGAAGAATGCCTTTGGATAACTGCACGTATTAAAAACGCATCCTGAAACTGAATCTTGACTCGATTGTTTTCAAAATTATTTTCATCGTCAGGGGCAATTTTTGCATCATCATATTCTTTATCAATATTATAATCACGAAAGAATTCACAAAACATAATCAACTTGTCTTGCGGTATCATTACAGGAATCTCATGAAATGTCAGTGAAATCTCGGTATCTTCAAAACGCTGCGTTACATAATAACGCATTCCTTCGTTACGGTGAAAGTATTCTTCCAACGGATAAACTACTATTTCACTACGAATGGCAGGATAATGTGCAGAATTTAACAGATTTTGCTGCCTCATGCGAAGCTTCATACTCTCTCCACACCTCAAGAACACATCTTTTGTCAATCGGTCATACCCCGTTACAACTGCAGGCAATCCGGTAAAACATCCACTGCGTTTGCAAAGAAAATATGCTGCCTTATCTGCCGAAACGCCGAATGCCTTCACCGCTTCCCCATTGCAAAGATAATCATCAAAATCTTCAACAAAAAAACTTTGCCCTATTTGGCTGCGAATCTGGTTTTTCACATAGATACTACGGCGAATCAAGCCGTGAAAGTACAAATAACACCAGCCGTTGTTCTGATGAATCTGCTGTAATTCTGCATCGGAAAGCTGAATAATCGCACCAAAATACGGATAATGTTGTGGCAGCTGAAAAGAAAAAACCAATTCATCACTTTGTTGTTGGCAAAGCCGCTCCAGCACATGCTGATATCCTTTCAGATACCCCTTATACGCTTTTGCCTTAGATAATCCGGTGCGTAGCTCCTGCTCTAAAAGTTTGAATGCATTTTTACGCATTTCTGTGCATTGTTCTTTTTTATAACCTTTCAGCTTTGAAATGGTATCCTTCAGGTCATGTATCAGTTCATCATTTTCTTTAATTCTTTCATCAGATCGTTCTTTCAACATAGAAACCATTTGTTGAATCAGTGATTCCTGCTGAGCTAAAGCACTTTGCTTCAAATGACCTGCTTCTGCTTTGATCAACCTGTCAGCATCCTGCTGCCGCTGCTTCCGATAGTTTTTTCGATACTCATGCTGATCTTGATAAATTTGCTCTTGTTTTTCTAATTCAGCCTGAAATCGCTTTCTTGCTTCTGTCATCTGAGCTGCATGTTCTTTATTCAATGCATCTGCATCACTTTGAAAAGATTGGGATATTTCTTTGAATCTCCCCTGTAAACTATTAACCTTGTCTTTTAACTCTTGACACTTCCGCTTTTCATTTTCAGTAATCTCACCCGTGATAAATTTGACAATTCTCGCTGAAAGTGAAATACCAACACACAATACTGCAAGCGTAAACGGATCCATCTTATCCCCCTATAATCATTGGAAGCACCTGTAATTTTGGAATGAATTGTAACAATGTAGTTTGTTGTTGCTGAAGTCTAACCAGATTATCTGGTGTCATCTCCCATGTTATCATTGTCATAAAGAATTCCAACATTTGATTCATACAATTAATCAATGCTTGTATTTGTGTCTTATTGATTTCAATCGCTGCATCCATTTGTCGAATCTCAGCATCAATTTTATCAGCTTCTTTTTCAACTTTCAAACGTTCGATGGCAATTCTTTCTCTTTCCCGTTCATCTTCACGGCGGATTCTCTCCATATCTGCCTCATGACTATCGTTCTGTGTCTTATCTGCGGCATCATATTGTTTCTGTAATTCCAAAAGTTTAGTTTCGTGTTTTTTCAATTCCAGCTGATATTGTTGATCATCTGCTTTACTTTGACGATTCATCTCCCTCTCTGCTTTTTGGTACGATAACTCTAGTTCACGTCTTGCATGGTTAATCTCTGCTTCCACTTGCTTGTGTTTATCCTCAATTGCTGCATAGACTGTTGCTGCCTGAGCTTTGGATTCCCGTTGCTCTTTCACGATACTTGACACAGTCTGTGCCGCCGTTGTTGCCACACCTACTCCTTCAAAAACAGTCGCCCATTTTCCATAGAGAATACTTGCTTCCAACTTTCTGCTGTCCGCTTCACGGCGTGCAGCTCCATCTTTCATCTTTTCACTCATATCAACGACCTTTCCTACAACATCGGTCGCTGTTTCAACGGCTGCCTTTCCTGTTGCTAAAATTGCCATTGGATCCATCGTTCATTCCTCCTATTAAACATCAATATTTTTTTCATACTGCCATATCAGCAGACGGTACTGTTCATCAAGCCGAAGACGTACATCCTGCGGCAGTTCTTTCAGAATGGGATTTGCACGTATTTTTTCATCAAACAAATCTCTCGCTTTTCCTATTTCCGCACGCACATTTCTCATGATTTCAATCGTAACCCGCTTTTTGGCAAGGTACAATTCAGTTTGTTTTCGTTCTTTTTTTGCCCTTGCATCCGCAATACTTTTTTTCGCTGTAGCTGTTTCACGCATCATTTTGATAATATGATCTGTATCCTGTGCAATTGTGCGGTCTATATCCTCTGTATCAACACCTTCTCTAATCATTTTTTCGGTATGTTGTTTTTCTTCAGCAATGTACTTTTCAAGCTTTTCACGCTCTGCACGCATCCGCTTCTGCATATCCGAAAGATTTTTGCGATTTTTCTCCATTGCAATCGCTTCTTCCATGTTCAACTGTTCCTGCATATTCTGTGTTTCCGCCTGAACCTCTTTCGTCAACTTGCGGATACTGTGATGCTGAATGCACATAGAGATTGTGCTGCCCATAGCTTCAACCACACGTTCAGAAGTGTGAATCCATGCACGTACATCCCCTGCAAAAGCAAGTGTGGCATCTCCTGCCATAGATGGCAGTTTACACAAAATATGTTCCGAAAAGCGTATCACAGTTTTACCATTCAAAGCACATCCTCCTCACTTTGTATCAGCCTTGAAAAGTCAATTTTCACAAACACTGTGCATTTTTGTAAAACCTCATACCGATAATAAAACTCCCCACCTGTAATCTTTGCCTGCTTGCGTCCTGTTGGAAACGAGTAACGTTCAGAAAGCATGAAAGGGTGAATATAATTTGGAAGGTTAGATGTAATCGTGCTACTATCCTCAAACTGATATTTTCTTCCTCCGTATGCATCAATCACCAACGTCGGGCTTTTTAATGTAAACTGCTCTGCTTGTCTGATTTTCTCAATATGCTTTTTCCCAGATGCAGTCAGAAATTCCGGTGCTACAGAATGCAGTTTCAGCAGTGCCTCACTGATTTCTGAACTGACAGCAGTATACTCATAAACCATCTTTCCTTCAATCAAAGGGACACTCAGCCAGATGTCATGCGGAATAGCAACATCATTTTCAGATTGTTTCTCCGAATCAGCTTCACTTTTCAAATATGCATCCATTGGGACAAAATAGGGAACATAAAATACTTCTCCCTCTGTGTGCAGTTGAAACTGTATGAATTCATAGTCATCATCGGTCAGAGATACCTCTGCAAGATTGAGATACTGCTTCATATATTCAAGCGTATTCTCATAATTTGGAGTAGAAATCAGCCGTTCGGCATTCTGAAGCTTATTCGGAAGCTGCAACATATGACTATCCGGACACTTCGTATTTGCAAAGCAGTGTTCGTTTCTTACCTGCTCAAGCTGACAGGTAAAAAGGTTCACTGCATAGCGTCGCTGCTGTTCTGCTTGAAACAATTTTATAAAATCATAAATACGGACATAACTTCTGCCAACTTCCGTCAATCTATACGCTTGATTCTTGTCCTGAACCAATAAACCATTCTGCATCAGTTCCTCTGCTGCATCACGGATGACCCAGATTTGCATACAGATGCCGTCTGCAATATCCTCAACTGTTTTATTTTTTGAGATCTGCAAAAGAATCAGCAATGGAAGAGCACCGATTTTTTCAAGCAATTCGCTACTCACACGTTCTATTACAACCTCTTTGTACGGACAAAAAATCAAATCCAGTTTTTTTTCACTCTTCATAATTTATACCAGATCATCCTCAACAGTCACACTGTTTGGATCATAGTCATCTGCTTTTACAAAATCGTTTTTCATCGAAGGTTTATTGTGCTTCTGATTTGTTTGGGACTTTGGCTTTCCTGCGGAATCATCAAGCGGAGTTGTACGAAAAACATCCGCATCAGAAGTTACGAATATCGCTTCGTTCACTTTCTCTTCTTTTTTCGCAGATTTTCTCTTTTTCGCTATTGCAACAGCAGTGCCTCCAATTGCAGTCGCTCCAGCTATAATTAAGCCAGCAAGGCTCACATAATTTACCATATAGGTCTGAACCATCCTTTCTATATCAATATGGAACATACAGTAAGATAATTGTACATCATTAGTTTAATTATAACATATTTCCCCTCGTTTTGTCAATAAAATAGTGCCAATGAAAAATCAGTTTATTCAGAGCAATCAACTGAATATGGAAAAGATTCTGGAAAATTTTATCCTATCCTTCAATGGCATCTAAGGAATAAGACAAAAGAAAATTTATGAGATACAAATGATAGAAAACGCCGTTTCGTCATCCTGCAACGAAACGGCGTTTCTCTATTATGTAGTTATTTCCAAATACCACGACGCTTTCGGATTGTATAATACATATCGTTTTCCATCGCCATGACTTTTTCCATCGGAATGCTCTTAAATACCGGCATTTTCATCTTATATTTAATCCAGAAGAATGCATAAATGCCCAGTAGCAAGAATGTTCCGCCAGTTACCAACCAAATCGCATTTCGTTCGGCAGTATCTGTGGAAATATTCAGTATCATATAGATTGTTCCAAGAATGCCAATCACCGGAATCACTGGGCCAAGTGGCACTTTAAAGCTCCGAGGTGCTTTCGGAAACCGCTTTCTCAGAATCAGAACATCCATATGTGCTAAAATATAGGAAATCATCCAAAATACAGAACCAACCAAAATCAAGAACGAAATTGCATCGGATGAGTTATTGCTCAGTGCAGAGAATACGAAAATCATAACGCTGACAAATACTACGCCGACATACGGCACACCACGCCGATTGGTCTTTGCAAAAACCTGCGGCATCATGTTCATCTTTGCCATACCCTGACAAATGCTTGCCAGTGCATTGACGGTGGAATTTTGTGTGCTGATTACCGCAAAAGCTGCAACCAATGTCATCCAGATTTTCCCGAATGTGCCGAGCAGGTTCATGCCATACAGCAAATGCGGTGCTGGAGAATCTGCCAGTTCTGCCCACGGCACATAGTTATGGAAACCAAAGACCAGAATGGATTGTACGATACAAATCAATCCCAAACCAATCATCATGCCCAGCGGAACATTTCTCTTCGCATTCTTAACATTTTTGGAAACTGGAATGACATATTCTGCACCGATGAACAGCCAGAATGCAACCGCTGTCATGGAAACAATGCTGTTGAAATCCGTTGCCATGGTATACGGCTGGTCGACCTTTTTTCCAAATCCAATGCCAATTGCACCAATAATGCCCATGAGCAGCATCGAGCCAACCAGCAAAAATGCGACAACATCCTGCAACTTTGCAAAAATATCAACCCCAAATAAGTTTGCAATCATCAGAAGTGTGGTAACAATCAGCACATATCCCAAACTCGGAATATGCAGGAATGAAAACGTATCTGACATTGCATACGAAAAGATAGAGGCTTCTACACCGCAGGATAACACATTACATAGAATGTATCCGCCAACCATTGAGATAATCGTTGGAAACGGCCCCATACAGGCGAGTGTATACTGTGCCAGTCCACCCGTTGTATTCGGCATCAACGCATTCAATTCCGAAAGGGAAGCGACTGTTGTCATATTCAGTAAGCAGGCAATTACCATTGCAAAAATAAAGGTTACGCCAATTGTTCCAGCTCCCTGTCCCAGAGAAACCAGACAGCTGGTTGCAATAATCAATCCGACTGAAATGGAAACAACGCTTCCAAGCCCTAACTTTTTCTCTTGTTGTGCAGCCATATGGAATCAACCGCCTTTCTTTTAGAGTGCGTCTTCTCCTTCGTCGCCTGTCCGGACACGAATGACATTGGTAATATCATAAACAAAGATTTTACCATCTCCAATATGACCCGTATACAATTCCTGCTTAATCAATTCCACGATTTCCTTGACCTTTTCGGTCTTTACAACAATGCTGATCTGCTGCTTCGGCAACAGTTCCATTTCATAGTTTTCATCGACCTCATATTCCTTTGTACCCTTTTCCACGCCGCAGCCCAGCACTTGTACAACGGTCATGCCCCGAACGCCTGCCCGGCTCAAAACAGACTTCAGTCCGGTCAATTTTGACATCCCTGTGATAATTTCAATTTTGGATAATTTCATAACAAATTCCTCTCTTTCCAATCATTCTTCTGGCTGCAAACGAAATTTTCGGTATTGTTCCGGTGTTCTGCCTGCAAACCGCTTAAAATCTTTCATCATATGCGACTGGTCATAATAGCCGCTTTCAAAACAAAGAGCATCCATTCTTTGGCTTTGCCATTCCTGCTGTTCCATCAGATATAGCATATTCTGAAACCGGATAAACCGTTCAAACAACTTCGGGGAAATTCCGTGAATCTGCTCAAAAACTCGCCGCAGATAACATGCAGAATAGCCCGTTTCTTCTGCCAGATTCTGAATTCCAATCGTTCCCTTTGTTTCATAAATCCGCCGCCGAACATAGCGTTCCAAGTTGTGTCGGGTATCAGTCAATTCCGGAAATTGCTGCAAATAGGTCTGCAAAAATAACTGCGAACGAGCTTGCAAACTGTCTGCCATTGCAATTTTCTCTGCAAGTCCCTCTCCGTAAACAGAGGGCTGCAATTCCAAATCGGCATTGACGACATCTTGAATACACAACTCTTTCGGTAACAAGCTTTTTCCTGGCTGAAAGCGTACACCAAAATACATTCGTCCTGGGTCGAAACACCATTGTTTCATCTGTAAAACTGTTCCGCCAATAAACAACCGAACATCTTGTTTCCCCATGCCGAAGACCAAATCAACGCTGCCATCGGGTACGGCTGGGAATTGGCTCTGTCCGTTTGCAGGAATCGTAAATTCATAACATTCTGCAATTCCCGTTCCAACCTGCGGGATTCTCTGACAATGTTGTGCCTCTAATGTCAGATAAGGCTGCAACAAAATCAAGCCTTGCTGCTGTGCCATGACCATGCATTCCTTTCCCAAAGAATGCCGCAAATCGAAACAGAATCCTGAGGTTATGCCATTTCCGGCTGATCCCAAAGCGGCAACTTCACGCCGATGCCTTTTGCAAGGGCATTCCGGTAAACCGTTCCGCCCCATGCAATATCTTCTACTGGCATACCGCCAACGGAATAGACAATGATTTCATCATCATTTTCTCTTCCGGCGTGCTTTCCTTGAATCACATCGGTAATATCAATGATGTCGCTGGCTTGAATCAGCCCATCATGTACCAAATCGGTGAACTTTGTACCGACGATTTGTACTTGCGGATAAGTCGGATAAGGGTATTCTTCTTCCCATGCTTCATAGAGCTTTGCATTATCGACCACCAGCTTGCACTTCTTTGCTAAGAATTCATCATCAAATCTGGCAGCAGACGGCATGCTGATCAAAGCACCTTTCTTGACCCATTCACCGTTAATATACGGGAATGAAGCAACATCATCCCGTACAACTGTAGTCATACTGATAATATCGCTGTCCCGTACTGCCTCTTCCAAGGTGTCACATACGGTAATGTTCTTGATCTGCGGACATTCTTTTTTTGTAAATTCAATAAAGGAATCGATGGATTTCTGTCCCCTGCCCTTAATCTTCAGGGTATCCAGATTCGGACAAACGCTGACGAAAGCTGCCAGAGAAGTCTTTCCCATGACACCAGGGCCAACAATGGCAACTGTTTTTGCATCCTTCCGTGCCAGATACTTTGCACCAACGCCTGGAATGCCGCCAGTTCGATAGGAGCTGACCAAGTTTGCAGACATCAACGCCAGCGGTGCTCCGGTATCCTTATCGTTCAGCATCATCATCAAGATGGAACGTGGCAGACCCTGCTTTTTATTCTCTACATTTGAGCCGTACCACTTCATCCCTGCCATCTGGTATTCGCCGCCCAAATAGGCTGGCATTGCCATGAATCGCCGTTCATCTGCATTTTTCGGCATACCCGGAAATTGTGGGTCATCTGGGAACATAATCATACAGCCATGGGAATTGTGGTTTTTTCCGCCCATCACATAGTCACCCTTGTTCAGCGTAACCAGCAACCGTTCCATGACTTCTACGCACTGCTTCATGTCCTTGACACCGGCTTTCACCATATCCGGTTCACTCAAATACAAAAAATCGACTTTCGTGCCCATCGTAATTCCTCCCATATATTATATCAATTATTTTTGAACATTTCTTCTATTTTTTAAATCGCAGCATGAAATCGGTCATATCGAAATTCCTGCAAGCTCAGCATTGGGGTTTCTCCAGCTGCCAGCTGTGCCAAAAGCTGACCGACAACCGGCGAAATACCAAATCCATGCCCAGTAAATCCACAGGCAAGCAACAGCCCCGGAACTTCTTCCACATTGCTAATAACAGGAATCCCATCAATACTAAGGTCTTCATACCCTGCCCACGTTCTGACAATCTTTGCATCTGCCAGCTTCGGAACATATTTCATAATCCCTCGACAGATACACGGAGCAGTCAAGCTGCTGGTGCGATTTGTGCCATTGTCCAGTACTGTACTTTCCATGCCCGTTGCACCACCAAATACAAACGAACCATGATTGGTTTGATGTCCGTAAAAATCTGCATCGGCTGTGCCAAGCATCTGCGGAAACATCTTCGGTTCTGCTTCGGTGACCAACGCTTCAATCAATTCTTTTCGCATCGGAACGTCAATGCCAACGGTTTGTGTGAGAAATCGGCTTGCATAACCAGCGGCAACTAAAACCTGATCGGCTTCATAAACAGTAGTCTTTGTGCAGACCCGACGGAGTTTTCCGTGTACTTTCTCCAGCTTGACAACCTTTTCTCCCATATGAAATACTACGCCCAATGCTCTGGCATTCTTATAAAAACCAAGCGTGGTTGTCATCGGATTGGCGTGCCCATCGGTTGGACACCAGCTTGCACAGGTAACTTCTTCGCTCAAATACGGATTGATTTTCCGCACTTCTTCCGCATCAATCATTCGGACATTCAGACCGCAAGCCACGGCTTTTTCTGTCAGTCCGGTTAAAATCTGTTTGTGGGTTTCTGTTTTGCCCAATCGAAGATTGCCTTCTTTGTGGTATTCTACATCGACCCCCAATTCATCAGAAAGGGTCGGCCATACGTTTTCTACGCCATAAATGGCAAGCGGCAATTCTCTCGGGTCACGTCCGGACTGCCGGACACCGCCACCGTTTCGACTAGAACCGCCGTTCCCAACGCTTTCATCTTGATCCAGCACCAAAACGGACATTCCCTTTTTCGCCATATAATACGCTGCAGCACAGCCAATGACACCGCTGCCAATTACAATTACATCTGCTGTCTTTGTCATCTTACTCGTCCTCCTTTGCCTCTGCTGCAAATATTTTCATCTCCAAAGGACGCATCGGAGCACGGGAGGTTGCCGGCTCTAACACTGCCGGAGAAACTTGCAATTCCTGTGCAACGATTCGCTTTACCAGCTTTGCACAAGTCTGACCTTGACACAATCCCATGCCTGCTCGCAAATACCGCCGAATTTCGGTAATGGTAAACATCCCATCATGAACCGCTCTGCGGATTTCTCCCTTTGTCACTTCTTCACACCGGCAAACAATCCGGTCATCATCCGGTTCTGGTATAAATTCACCCAGCTGCACGCTGCGGTCTAAAATGTTTTCCATGAATCGTTCCCCCTTTTCACTGTGCCTTATAGAATCTTGCCCGCATTACCATATCGGTTGGAACTTTTATCGTCAACAAATTCGTATGGTCGAACGCCTTTGCGGTTTTCACAGATACCACTTCTGCTTCACAGACTTTCTTTCCGCCACGGTCATATCCAAATCCACGGTCACCTTTTTTCGGAAGCGGCAAAAATTCATATGGTAATGTTACCGTTCCATAACCCGGTTCGTCGCATTCTTCCTGTACCAGGAAAATTGCCTGACCGGAGCAGGACGAAACACACAATCCGCAGCCAATACATTCTACTTCTTGATCGACTGCCGGCAACGCTGTGATATGAGAGCCAATCTTAATACAATGTTTTGGACAGGCATCCTGACACGGATTGCAAGGAATGTTCTGCACACATTCAATCACTGGATGAATCTTCTTGTTTCTCGTCACGCCCGGAAACTTTTCAACCTCTTCTTCGGTTAAGTAACCGCTTTTCAGAAGATGCATTGCAGTGTCAATACCTTCTTCCGTCTTTTCTACCAGCTTGCCACGATTACACGGGGCAAACATACCCTGCCGGAGCGTTTCCAAGGCTGCTTCGTTGGCAGCAATTTGTTCCTGTTTTTCGGACTCTTCCAGGAATCCCAGCGAAGCTGCAATGGCGATACCGGAAATTCTACCTTCAATCATCGCAGAACTTGCTTCTTCAATGCCGGAAACATCGCCTGCTGCAAAAATTCCTGGAACAGAAGTTTCTCCATATGCATCGCAAATCGGAACTTGTCCGCCACGCTTTGGATTATCTTCCATCTTGCAGCCTGCCATCTTCAACAGCTGCGACATCGGAGAAAGTCCGACTGCCAAACAAATCGTATCTACCTCAAAATGCTTTTCTGTGCCCGGAATAAACTGGAAATGGGAATCCACTTCCGCAATGGTAACACCGGTTACATGGTCTGTTCCCTCTGCCTTTTGAATGGTATGGGAAAGATAGAACGGCACGCCACACCGGGCAATCTTTGCTGCATGAACGCCATAGCCGCCAACTCTTGGGGCTGCATCCACCAACGCAACCACTTCACAACCTGCCTGCAACAGCTGATAGCTGACAACCAAACCAACATTACCAGAACCCAGCATCAAAATCTTTTTCCCTGGTCGAATGCCATGCAGATTCATCATGGTCTGTGCAGCACCAGCACCAATTACGCCCGGCAGTGTCCAGCCATCAAAGGTGACCATATTTTCTGCTGCACCCGTTGCAACCAGAACTGCATCGCCTTTATAATGGTGAATCTCTTCTCCAATCCGAACGACCAATTCTTTTTCTGCGTACAAGCCAATGACGGTTGCATTCAAGATAACGGAAACGCCTAATTTCTGGGCTTCCTCTAACAACTGCTGTCCGATGACAAATCCACGAATTTTTGCCTTATGCTCCTTAGAACCGAAAAACTTGTGAATTTGCTTGAACAGCTGTCCGCCCGGCTTTGCGTTCTCATCAAATACGGCAACCTGCATACCTCGTTTTGCAGCTTCAATGGCAGCGGATAATCCTGCTGGCCCTGCTCCTACAATTAAAAAATCATATCGTTTCATGATGTCTGCACTTCCTCTCTCAAAGACTTACGGCTGCTTGGAAAATGGCTCTGCGGATACGCCATACTGTGTTTGTACCTGCATTCCGGCTTCCAATGGTGTCACACACGTTCTGACATTGGGTTTCCCGTTTACAATCATTACGCAGTCGGTACAGCGACCAATTGCACAGAAGATACCACGGGGTTGATGTTCCTTTTGTGTGTAACGATGCACCATCACGCCAGCGGCTTTCAATGCCATGGCAATGGGTTCGCCTTCATAGCCTTCTAATTCTGTTCCATTATACTGAAATTTCACCTTTTTTGAGAGCCCCATTGCTCCTAAAATCGGGTGTTCCTGCATTCGAACGTCCATGATGGATCCTTCCTTTCTGCCAAAACAAAAAAGGCGTCTGAAATTTTCATTCCAGACGCCTTTGACTGTTCTTTCTGTTCTGTTTTCTTTTGATGCTTCTATTCTATCACAGCTGTTCGGATTTGTATTGTAAAAAACGATACTAACTAAAGTTTTCTGACAATAGCTGCTGATTGCAACGAAAGCCATGAAAGATTTACACAAATTGTTGAAAATCTCTGTGTATCATGCTATAATAAAAGAACTACAAAAACACTGCTTGGAGATGACACGGATGAAACAAGATTCCCATATTTATTTGCTGTTACAATATTATAGTTTGTTTGCAATTCCTGTTCGGCTATATGAAAACAAGCAATTGATTTTTCAAAAGATTCCATTTATTGATACCGAAGACCCTGTGCAATTGGTTCTTCCAAAAATCATGAATGACAACCGAGAAATTGGATATTGTTTAGATTCCAATCACTTTTGTTATGGCTTTATTACAAGCAGCAACCGAAAAATCATTGTCGGCCCTGTCAGTGAATTGGAAAAAACAAAGCAGGAACTTCGGCACATTGCATTTAAGCTAAATTATCAAAACACAGAATTTTTGATTGCACAAATGCAAGCCATTTGTATTATGCATCCAGATACTTTGCTGCAATCTTTGATTTTTTTGAATTTCTGCATCAATAAAACCATGATGGAAATTTCAGATGTCCGAATCAAAAAAGAACAACAAATCGGTATTACCACAGATTTTAAGGAACATACTTCCTTTGAGAAAAAAGATGCCTTTTTAACCCGTTCTCGTTCCTATGTGATTGACCAAGGGATTGTAAGAAAAATCAAGGCAGGAGATGTAGAAGGATTAAAGCAAGGTGCAAATCAAGTGCCTTCTGCCAATCCAAGAAACTTTGCCCCGCATCTTTTAAGACATACCAAAAACTTTTTTATCCGACTGCTTGCGATTTGTTGCTTTGCAGCAGTGGAAGCCGGTGTGAATTCCACGGAAATTGCAGAGTTGGAGGAACTCTATATTCTGAAATGCGAATCTTTAGAGAATGTAGAAAGAATCAAAAATTTGCAGTATCATATGATATTAGATTTGGCAGAACGGGTTCAAGCACTTCACAGAAGGAATCCAAATCATTCTCAGCTGGTAAAAAACATCACGAATTACATCAAGGAAAATCTAACAGAACGGATTACTGTATCCGAAATCGCAGAATATCTCTCAAAAAGCCGTGGATATGTGACAACAGAATTTAAAAAAATCACTGGTATGAATTTATCCGACTATATCTATGAATTGAAAATCAACGAGGCGAAAGAACTCATTCGATATACCGATAGAAGTTTTATTGACATCAGCAGCTATCTTGGTTTTTCGACGCAAAGTCATTTTATCAAGGTATTTAAAAAGGTCACTGGAAAAACACCAAGAGCATATAGAGAACTGGCAAACCTGGATGAAGAAGAAAAACTCCTCTAAATTTGGTTTACAAATATACCATTTTCAGAACAAATATGCTATACAAGGGCTTTTTCTTTTGTTAAAATAGAGGTAGTTTGAAAAAAGTGCAAATTACACATAACAAAAGGAGGATATTTTTATATGAATACACGAAAACTTACAGCCAGCTTAACCGCTGTTGTTTGCAGCATGGGCATGTTATCCTATCTGCCATCGTTTTTAGCACCCGTATCCGCAGTGGAGTTGGTGCACAACGACTTTGAAACCAACTATGACGGATGGTATGCCAATGCAGATGCCGTATCTATGACAGCAAAAGCAGGCATTGGACACAAGGATTCTCGTGGCATGGAAGTTTCCGGACGAACCTGTGCAAGCGATGGCGTCAGCTCTGAAAAGGGATTGTATCTTTCCGGCGGAGAAACCAATACTTATCGCATTTGGGTTTACAGCGAAACTGCAGAACAGTTTCATGTGACCCTTGCCTGTGCAGATTTAGACACCAGTCAAGAAACAGAAACCGAACTGGTTACAAAACAAGTCGCTGCTGGAACATGGACAGAACTGCAAGCTTCCTATCGAGCACCGAAAAACAGTGGCGAATTTCGGCTTACCATTACCACAGACAGCACCCATGATTTTTATTTTGATGATGTAACGGTCACTGCAAAGGAAGCTCGCAATCTTGTTTCTGCCGCTTCTGCTGAAAAGGGGTTAAAAGATGAATTTGCCAACTATTTTCGAGTTGGGAACATTTTGAATGGAGGAACGGTGAAAAATTCCACCATCACTGCCAGCTTTCTCAAAGATTATAATAGTGTGGAATGTGAAAACGAAACAAAGCCCGATGCAACATTGGTGCAGTCACAGTGCAATGGTACGAATATCGGCGTTTCTCTGAAAAACGCTGCCAGTATCATGGATTTCTGCGTAAACAATCATCTTGCCATGCGTGGGCATACTTTAGTTTGGCACAGTCAAACCCCTGTCTGGTTCTTCAAAGAAAATTTCGATGCAAATGGCAATTGGGTTTCTTCTGCCGTTATGGATCAACGAATGGAAACCTACATTAAAAATATGTTTGAGGCAATCCAGACACAATATCCAGAACTGAATCTCTATGCCTATGATGTTGCCAATGAGTGCATCAGCGATGACCAGAATCGAACTGCCAATTATGGCGGAACAAGAGAACCAGGCGAGAATATCAGTGGACAATCCCCGTGGGTGCAGATTTATGGCAGCAATGCTTTTGTAGAAAAAGCCTTTACCTACGCCAGAAAATACGCACCGGAAGGCTGCCAGCTCTACTACAACGATTATAACGAATACTGGGATCACAAGCGGGATGCCATTTACAGCATGTGTAAGTCCCTCTATGAAAAAGGATTGCTGGATGGAATCGGTATGCAATCTCATATCAATGCAGACTATGACGGATTTTCCGGCGTTTCTGCCTATACCACTGCCATGAAAAAATTCCTCTCGATTGGCTGTGATGTTCAAATTACAGAATTGGATATTACCATGGAAAATGGCAAGTATACCTTACAGCAGCAGGCTGACAAATACAAAGCCATTTTTCAGGCAGCCATGGACTGGAATAAAAATCCAACCTCCGATGGACGGGTCAAGGCAGTTTGTATCTGGGGGCCAGATGATGCCAACACTTGGATCAAAACAGAAAACACACCGTTGCTCTATGATACCAATCATCAGCCAAAGCTCGCCTATACAACTTTAACATCCATGATTCCACAGTCAGAATGGGGCGACGGCAGCAATCCGGGTACAACGGAACAGCCAATTGAACCAAATGAATACGGCTGGTACTTCCAGAGTACCTTTGAAGGGGATTTGGACGGCTGGAGCGGCAGAGGCGATGCTGAAGTAATGACCAGCGGACGGACAAATTATGTTGGAGAAGAAGCGTTGCTGGTACAAAATCGTACTGCTGCTTGGAACGGTGCTGCACGAAGCTTAAATCCAAAGGCGTTTGTGGCAGGAAAGACATATAGTTTCAGTACAAATGTGCAGTATTTTGACGGCGATGCAACGGATACCTTCTATTTCAAGTTGCAGTATACCGATGCAAATGGTGATACACAATATGATACCATTGCAGAAGGCACTGCCATTCAGGGAGAATGGATGCAGCTTGCCAACAAAAATTACAAGATTCCAGAAGGTGCAACCAATTTACAGATTTATGTAGAAACCAAAGACAGCACCAACAATTTCTATTTGGATGAAGTCATTGGAGCAGTGGGCGGAACAGGCATTCTCGGAGCAGGCGAAGCACCAACGCTTACACTGGGAGATGTCAATGCCGATGGTGTCATCAATGTATTAGACCTTTCTCTTGCAAAACATGGCGTTTCCAGCGGCTTTTCCGGTAATGTTGCAAAACTGGCAGCAGACGTAGACCAAAATAGAATCGTTGATGCAGCAGATGTCAAGATGTTGCAGGATTATCTGCTTGGACGGATTTCCGTATTTTCAAAGGCAGAACAGGTTGTGGATACAGCTGCAATGGAAGCATTGTTTGCCGGAATCATGCCAACTGCCAGCTATAAGGCAGATGGCGAAAACAATCCGCTTTTTACACAGCGGTTTGGTGCAGATCCTGGTGTGATGGAATATAACGGAAGAGTTTACGTTTATACCACAAACGATGTCATTGAATATGACAGTGATGGAAAGGTCACAGAAAACACCTATGCACAGGTAAACAAAATCAATTGTTTATCTTCTGAGGATTTGGTAAACTGGACAGACCACGGTGCAATTCCAGTAGCTGGAACAGATGGCATCGCCAAATGGGCAACCTGTTCTTGGGCACCGTGTGCAGCCCATAAAACCATCAACGGCAAAGAAAAATTTTTCCTCTACTTCTGCAATGGCGGAAATGGGGTGAGTGTTCTGACCGCAGACAGCCCAACTGGTCCTTGGACAGACCCACTTGGAAAAGCCCTGATTACCCGTGCAACACCAAATTGCAATGATATTACTTGGCTGTTTGACCCTGCAGTAATGGTGGACGATGATGGAACAGGCTATCTCTGTTTCGGCGGTGGCGTTCCAGATGGAAAGGATGCCATGCCGGGAACTTCTCGCATTGTCAAGCTGGGAGATGATATGATTAGTCTTGCCGGAACACCTGTGACCATTGAAGCCCCCTATTTATTTGAAGATTCCGGCATCAATAAGATTGGAGATACTTATTATTACACCTACTGTTCCAACTGGAAAACTGCTGGGAATGCCTATGGAATGACCAGTGGAGCAATTGAATATATGACATCCAACAATCCGCTTGGACCATATACTTATGGTGGAGAACTGTTCCGGAATCAGGGAACATTTTTCGGACTGTATGGAAATAATCATCATTCCCTCTGCACATTGGATGGACAACTTTATTTGTTCTATCATAATCGCAGCGTAGAAAAGGCAATGGGGATAGAAGGCAATTATCGCAGCCCGCAGGTAGATGCAGTCACCATGCAAGGAACAAAAATACAAGCAGTTACAGGAACGATGACTGGTATTGCACAGAAGAAAACCATCAATCCGTATCAAACGGTACAGGCAGAAACCATGTCCAATCAGGCAGGCATTCAGGTGCGTGGACTGGGCGATACAGTTGTAACAGAGATTGACCAAGGCGACTGGCTCAAAGTAAGCGGTGTTCATTTCTCAAAAGGTGCTTCTCAGATTGCAATCCAAGTATCTTCTAAGAGTGGCTGTGCTGTTAAGATTTGCACAGGTTCTCCAACAGGAAAAGCGGTTGGATATGCAGAAATCCCAGCAGGTGGAAAGATGACAACGGTTTCAGCAGCGGTGCAGGGACTGAATGGTACACAGGATTTGTATTTTGTATTCAGCGGACAGGCGGAAATGGATAGTTGGTCTGCAAAATAACAAGTATAAATAAAATGTGCTTAAACATAATATCTTATTTTAGAAATAATAATCTAAGATATTGAACAAATGACTTGATTGAATCGGATTATTTTCATTTTCCGAGCAATCAAGTCATTTTTCTTCTCTTTTTAGCACCACCATTCCTTTTATAGTGCGGACGATGCATTCTTCCGAAAAGTTATTGCAGGCTACGCTTTCTGGTAAAGAAAGATTATCTGATATGAACTTTGGTAGATTCTAACTACATTGATTTTTATTAAAATAAAGCAGTCAATAACAGAAAATCAAAGACTGCATATGATTTCAGTACGATTGATTGCTTAAATAGATCGTCGTTTCGGTGTACAGAAAATATAAAAAGAAAAGAGGTATGAATTTGCATTCATACCTCTTTTTGGTGCCGCTGACCGGACTTGAACCGGTACGGATTTTACTCCGAGGGATTTTAAGTCCCTTGTGTCTGCCTATTCCACCACAGCGGCGATGCTTTTATTATACTACAAGAAGCGGAATTTGTCAAGGGCTTTTTGAAAAAAATCTGATATTTTCTATTTTTTTATAAATTTCCTGTATTTCAATGTGGATACTTCCCCTATTTTTTCATGCCAAACCTGCTTTACCACTCCCCTGCTCCATCGGTGATATGCTCCAATTCTGGAAAAAATCAGCCCTTCTACTTGACAAACCAAAACAGACATGCTATAATAACACTGTTATATAACACCGTTACACTCGAATAGGAGGATGCATATGCTCACCACAGAAACAGGAACACAAACCCGCATTTTAGCAGCTGCAAAGACAGAATTTTTAGAAAAAGGATTCCGAAACGCCTCGCTCCGAACCATTGTTAAGCTTGCAGGCGTGACAACCGGTGCATTCTATGGGTATTATTCCAATAAGGAAGCTCTTTTTTCTGCACTTGTAGAACCACATGCTGCTGCCATTATGGGAAAATTCATGCAGGTACAAGACCATTTTGCCCAGCTGCCAGATGAAGACCAAATTCAACAGATGGGGATGGAATCCGGTGCTTGCTTTGACTGGATGATTGACTATCTCTATTCCGACCAAACCCATTATGATGCTGTCAAACTGATTATCTGCTGTTCGGAAGGAACGCCCTATCAGGATTTCATTCATCAGATGGTAGAGGTGGAAGTGGATGCAACCTTTCAGTTCTTGAAAACCCTTCACCGTCTTGGAAAAGCCGTTCCTCAAATTGACCGGCAGCTTTGCCATATTGTCAGCAGCGGGATGTTTAGTGGCGTATTTGAAATTGTCGTGCATGATATGACCAAAGAAAATGCCAAAAATTACATTTCTGCACTTCGTCGGTTCTATCAAGCGGGCTGGGCGGAGTTGATGCAGATTAAAATATAAATCATTCTGTCTATCTATATGGATCTATCTCTTGTAGTTAGCTGAAACTAATTCAAAGGAGGAATTCTCTTGAAAAAACAACCATCCAATTTATCCAGATTGATGCAATATGCTGGTTCACACCGCTATCTCACCTATGCATCTTGGATTTTGTCTGCTGGCAGTGCCCTGCTCGCACTCGTTCCATTCTGGTATCTCTGGAAAATCATTGCGGAAGTCATTGATGTAATGCCCGATTTTTCAAAGGCAGAACATCTCATTCAAAACGGCTGGCTGGCAGTATTATTTGCAGTCCTTTCCTTTGTCGTCTATGTGGGCGGCTTGATGTGCTCGCATTTATCTGCATTTCGTGTTGCAACCAATCTTCGCTTGCAGATGTTGCATCATCTTGCAGAATTGCCACTCGGCTTTACACAACAATTCGGAAGCGGTAAACTGCGAAAAACCATCAACGAATCCAGCGGAGCAACGGAAACCTATCTGGCTCATATGCTGCCCGATACGGCAAGTGCAATTGCAACCCCAATCGGCTTGATTGCATTGCTGTTGTTCTTTGACTGGAAATTGGGTCTGTTAAGTTTGATTCCGGTTGCAGCTGGTTTCTTAGTTATGACAAGCATGACTGGCGAAAACATGAAAAAGAAAATGGAGGAATACCAGAACGCACTGGATGAAATGTCCAATGAAGCGGTTGAGTATGTGCGTGGCATTCCAGTTGTCAAAACATTTGGTCAGACCGTCTTCTCCTTCCAGCGGTTCAAGCAGTCCATTGACCGATATAAAACTTGGACGATTGCTTATACCAAAGATTTGCGTGTTCCGATGATGCTTTATACGACTGTTATCAATGGTGTATTTGCGGTTCTGATTGCAGCAGCTTTGGTGATGACTCGAAACGGTGTAACCGATATATTCTTGCTGAACCTGCTCTTCTATATCATTATTACGCCGGTTATCTCGCTTACCATGACGAAAATGATGTTTATGAGCGAAAATGGCATGATTGTTGCAGATGCCCTCAAGCGTGTCGATACGATTTTAGATGCTACACCGCTTTCCAATAATGCAGACGGAACTGTTCTGACAGATTCCTCCATCCAGTTGCAGCACGTTTCCTATTCCTACGATGGCAAACGAAATGCATTGGATGACATTTCCCTGACCATTCCATCCGGAAAAACCGCTGCTTTTGTCGGCTCTTCCGGCAGCGGAAAAACAACTGCTGCCAACTTAATCAGTCGCTTCTTCGATACACAAAAAGGTGCAGTACTGATTGGTGGCGTGAATGTCAAGGAAATTCCAAAAGAACAGCTCATGGAAACCGTTTCTTTTGTTTTCCAAAATAGCCGCCTGATTAAGGGCACAATTTTAGACAACGTAAAAATGGGCAAGCCGGATGCGACGGAGCAGGAAGTACGTTCCGCTTTGGAGCAGGCTCAGTGTATGGACATTCTGGAAAAGCTGCCGAATGGACTGCAAACTGTCATCGGAACAGGTGGCATTTACCTGTCCGGCGGAGAGCAGCAGCGAATTGCAATTGCAAGAACCATTCTGAAAAATGCACCGATTTTGATTTTCGATGAAGCAACTGCATTTGCCGACCCGGACAACGAAGCAAAGGTACAGGCTGCGATTTCTGCACTGGCAAAAGATAAGACCATTTTAATCATTGCCCATCGGCTTTCTACCATTACACATGCAGATTGTATTTTCGTTCTGGAAGAAGGAAAGCTGATTGAAAGCGGAACGGCAGAAGAACTGCAACGCAAAAACGGCGTGTTCCGGAAAATGTGGGATGTTTACCAAACATCGGTACAATGGAAAGTTTCTAAGGAGGGTCAAACACTATGATGGAAAAAATACAGCGAAAGTTTGCACTTTCTCCGCAAGGGGCAAAAGATTTAATCAAGTCTATTATCTGTTGTACACTGCAAAATATCGTTCTCATGTTTCCGGTTTGTCTGCTCTATTTGTTGGTACAGGATTTGATGAATGGCGGTGTTTCCGGAACAAAGACCGGATTCTATATCGTTGGAATTGTGGTTTGTCTGGCACTGATTTGTGCCGTCACTTATTTTCAGTATAATGCGGCTTTTCTGGCAACCTATGTAGAATCTGGTATTCGCCGAATTCATCTTGCAGAAAAACTGCGGAAAATTCCGCTTTCCTTTTTCGGGAAAAAAGACCTTTCCGATTTGACCAGCACCATGATGGCAGACTGTGCAACGCTGGAAACGGCATTTTCTCACTTCATTCCGGAATTGGTCGGCTCGATGATTTCTACTGTCTTGATTGCATTGAGCCTGCTCTTCTTTGAATGGCATATGGCATTGGCGGCTCTCTGGGTCATTCCAGTTGCCTTTATCATCATTGCAGCGTCTTCCAAGGTACAAGACTATCTAAGCCAAAAATCCATGCAGGCAAAAATGGCTTGCGCAGACGGGATTCAGGAATACATCGAAACCTTGCAGGATTTAAAGGCAAACAATGCCGAAAAAGAATATCTGAACGAACTGGAACAGAAAGTTCGTGCCGTTGAACAACGCTCGATTGTCAGCGAATTTGGAACGGCTGCCTTTGTTGTTTCCGCAAACATGATTTTAAAGCTGGGTATTGCGACGGTTGCTCTCGTTGGTGCAATCCTGCTCTCTAAAGGAACGATTGACGTGCTAACCTTTTTCTTGTTCTTATTGGTTGCTTCTCGTTTGTATGACCCGCTGCAAGGAGCATTGCAGAATTTGGCAGCCATCATTTCTACTCGTACCAATGTTGCCCGTATGAATGAAATTCTCGACCATCCGACACAACAGGGTGCAGATGTGCTATCTAATCAGGGCTGTGACATTACATTCTCACACGTTGGATTCGCCTATGACAACGGCGAAACCATTCTGAAAGACATCAGCTTTACGGCAAAACAAGGTGCGGTTACGGCACTGGTTGGACCTTCCGGCAGCGGAAAAACAACCGTTTCTCGTCTGGCTGCTCGTTTCTGGGATACCAAACAAGGTACAATTACCATTGGCGGTATGGACATTTCCAAGGTAGACCCAGAAACCTTGATGACCCTATATTCCATTGTGTTCCAAGATGTCACGTTGTTTAATGATACTATTTTGGAAAATATCCGACTGGGCAAAAAGGGTGCTACGGATGAAGAAGTCCTGCGAGCTGCAAATCTGGCGAATTGCGATGAATTTGCAGAGAAATTGCCGAACGGCTATCAAACCATGATTGGAGAAAACGGCAGTGCCCTTTCCGGCGGGGAACGGCAGCGGATTTCCATTGCAAGAGCGTTCCTGAAAGATGCTCCGATTATTCTATTGGATGAAGCAACCGCTTCACTGGACGTTGAAAACGAAACGCTCATTCAAACAGCACTTTCTCGCTTGATTGCAGACAAAACTGTATTGATGATTGCTCATAGAATGCGAACCGTTGCAAATGCAGATAAGGTGCTTGTTTTAAAAGATGGCACTATCGTAGAAAACGGAACGCCAGAAGAATTGATGCAAAAAGAAAATGGGCTGTTCCGGCACATGACAGAATTGCAAAAACAGTCCTCTGTCTGGGAAGTTGCAAAATAACTGTTCCATCAAAATCTGTGCAAGTAAAAATGCGTACCGGTGTCAAAACCGATACGCATTTTTTGTATCCAAGATTAAAATCAAAGTTGTTCCGTATCTACAAAGATGACTTTTGGAACGCTCTTCTCATGCTTCATACAAACTGCTGAGCAATATGCCCCACCAAGTGGAATCCGCCACAGATGATAGATTTCTTTTCCATCTTTCACAGCCTGTGTCTTTTTCCCTGCTGTCACAATTTCAATGGAAGGAAACGGAGTCTGCAATCCCGTACCAATGCACTTCACAACGCTTTCTTTACACGTCCACACTGTGAAAAAATATTGGTTCTGCATATTCGGACGCAAATTCAAATAATGTGCATATTCCGCTGATGTCATCACGGATTTTGCCAAACCGGAATGAATATCTGTGCACTGTTCTACATCCACTCCAATTTCTTCTGATGCGATTGCACACATGACATAATCTCCCGAATGTGAGATGCTGAAATAGGGCAAATGGTTTCCTTCTAAAAAAGGCTTTCCAGACTGCTGATAACGAAATCGAATATCCTGTTTCTGCACCCCTGCTTGAGCAAGGCCATACCGCAGGAGGATTTCTGCACACAGACACCTGATTCGATCCTTTTCTTGATGAAACCGTTTTGCTCGTCTTAAACGCTCTTCTGAAATGATACCTGTCCACGGCTGCAAATCCATTTGCCGGATTCCTGCAATCTTCCAATAATACACATTCATCGGCTTTCATCTCCTGTCTATTTTACGCCAGTGATAAAGAGATTCTGTCCGGTCACTTTGTCTGATGCAGCAGAAAACAAATACTCCAATGTCGGAACAACATCGTCCACGCAGAGATTTCGTTTCATAACATTGTTGTTCCGATTCATCTCTACAATCATCGGCGAAATCTCTGAGAGAAATGCAGTATCTGTCATCTCTGGGGAAACGGCATTGATACAGATTCCTTTCTCTGCATATTCCTCTGCTAGTGCCAATACCGTGCCAAGCAGTGCATACTTTGACACGGTATAAGTACTCATGAATTTTGGCGGCTTTGCACACACGCAAGCGGAAAGCATAACAACAACTTTCCCGAATTTTTTTCTTGCCATCGCTGGAAGAACTGTTCTCAGAATCTCCACCAATGATAGAACCGAGCATTGCAGTTCTTCTTCAAAATCAGCAGCAGACCGCTTGGAGAATCGCTGATATTCCAGTTTTTTTGCCGCAAGATGCAAGATATGATCCGGCATCAAACCACTTTCAGACAATTCCTGCATCATTCGATGTACGGCTTCTGCATCACAGAGGTTTGCTTGCTTCAAAATGATTTTGTTGCCATATTGCTCCTGGAGCTTTTGTAATCGTTCCGCATGGTTGCAATAATGTGCAATGATTGTTTCATAATTCGCAGCATTTCGTTCCATGAACCTTATGCCAAAATCGGAGGATGCTCCGGTTACAAATAATACTTTATGCATTTCTGACTCCTATTGTCATGACACCACGCAGTACCTTCCCTGCATTTTCACTGAAAATCTCCACTTTCAGTGTGATGTATTGAAACGTATCATTTTTTGCTGTTACCGTTCCTTTCACGGTGAGTTGTTCGTTTTCCAGTACCAGTTTTACGAAGTTGATATTGACCGAATGAATCAAACTCTTTTCTCCCGGAAGATAGACACCGGCAAGTGTTGATAACATGGATGCTGTTAATAATCCATAGCACACCTTTCCACTGTAACCATGTGCCACTGCATATTCATTGCTCGTGTGAAGTGGATTGTCATCGGATGTCATCATTCGGAACTGCTCCATCTTCTCCGGAGTAATTGTCACACAAAATTGCTCACTCTGACCAATTTGAATGTCCTCATAACAATAATGATTCATGTATCAATCTCCTATTTCTGTTTGGTGTCATCTGCAATAAATGTTTTCTGTGGCGTATACTGCTCACACAGCAGGCGATATTTCCCATCTGAGATTTCTTGGAATCCAAAGCGTGGATACAAATCCTGAACCATTCGATTTTTTGGTGTGGGGAGATATTCTGCTTCTATGCACGCATAACCTGCGTTCTGAACGGTTTCTACGATGGTATTGAACAAAAATTCCTCCATGCCCCGTTTCAAAACACGACAGGACATGAGAAGCGTATCCACAAATACCGCTTGTTCCTGTTTTTCCAGAATCACAACTGCTACGATGCCATATCCGCCAAATTGGTCTTTTAACGTAAAATACAGCGTAAGATAATTGTTATTTTTTGCAATCTGTTCAATATCGGATTCGCTATAACGGATAGAACGAAGATGAAATTGATTAGAACGCTGCGTCAGCTGTGCAATTCTTGCATAACTCTGTTCATCGAAGCTGTGATAAGTTGCTTTCATCTCTAAGCTTTGAAGATAACTGTCCAAATCTGTTGTATTCGTCATCAGTTGATTTCTTTGAAATTCCGAACGGTACTGCTCGGTACGGTTCGCATCGGTTTCAGAAATCGCTGCACTTTCAAACAAATCCAAACTCCGCAAATAACTGCAAAAACAGGAAACATCTTCCGGCATTTCTGGAACTGTCACTTCAGGAAGCAACTTTCTCACCAGTTCCCGTTCAAAGGGATTGTCATCAATAAATACCATACTGTCCAATCCAATATTGAGCATTTCTCTGATTCGTCTGATATTTGCAGCTTTATCGTCCCAGTTTGCGACAAAAACCGTAATATCCTCTAAACGCAACACCATATCTGGATGTTCACAGAAGGCTTTCTTTGCAGTCTGCTCCTCATTCTTAGAACAAATACAGAGAAGAATCCCACGTTTTTTCAGCTCTTTCAACCACAGCTGAAATTCTGTATAGGCTGGGCCGGTTCCATGTTCTCCGATTTCAATTCCGCCAATGCCATCATCCCCAATCACACCGCCCCACAGCGTGTTGTCAAGGTCACAGATTACGCACTTTTTCTGTACGCCGCATTGACTTTGAATCATCTTCACCACATGATATGCCAGCTCTGGCAAGCCGTTCAAAGAAACTGCCATTTTTGCAGTATCATACAGCTTTCTGTCAAGAAATCCTGTCCCTACAACGCTCCGAATATGGTCAATGTCAATGAGATACAGAAAGTTATGCTCGGCTGCACGCTCCATTAGCAACAGGTTGAGCCGCCGAAGCTGATAAACAAATGAACTTTTTTGTTTCAGTCCAAAATTGCCAAATATCAAATCATTTTCTGTCATGAAGGTAAGCTGAAAGATTCCTGCTCGACTTCGTTCATAAATCTTGTCCTGAATCTCTGCAATTTCCTGCATCTTGGCATTCGCAAAGTACTTGCGGTCACCTGTAAAACGACAATAGTCCTCAAACAGCTTTCGGGTACACATAAAAAGTAAAACGCCGTTCGGTTGAAAGCGATATAACTCGGATTTTTGGTCAAAGGCTTGCAGCTGGATTTGGTTATAGTCTGTATCCAATACATGAATCCGCAGATTGTGCAGGACACCCATACCAGTAACAGCAGCAGATAGCATCTGTGTTGCACTGTCCCCAAGGATTGCCAGCCGGTAGTCCCCTTCCGCAGCGGTATAGCTTGCAGCTGCCTTTCTAAGCTGTGTGAAATTATGATGCAATTCGTTACCCCCCTCTTCCATCAAAGCATGAAATCCTTTACAGTTTACTTTCAATAATCTGCACAAATTCACTGACATTAGAAGCAGCGACTGCTTCCTGTAAAGTAAACTGAATCCCAAAGTGATTTTCAATCTCCGATATCAGCTGGATGTGTGCCAGTGAATCCCAGTCTTCAATATCAGATGATGTGGTAGTTCCTTGCAAAACAATTGCATCATCTGCAAACACATCTCTGAAAATCTCTTGAAGCTGCTCCATTATCATTTTAGTTTTCCTCCCCAATGATTTCTGCCATTGCCTGAAAATATGCCTTTGTATCTGCAAACAGGAAATAATGTCCGCCCTCAAATGCTTTAAGGGTGATACCTGCATGGGTAAAGTCCGCCCATTTGTCAAGCACCTGCTCTGGGAATCGGTCATCTTCTTTTCCATACAATACATGGATTTTGCTGGAAATCTTTTCATTTCCAGTTGCCTGAAATACATAGTTGTCATACAAGGCAGAATCTGCTTTAATCGGATCAATTACGAGTCCCTTGACCATCTTTCGATATCGAGGGTCTGCCATGGAACGATCTGCAAGCCCATTCTGAATCAGATGTGCCAGAAGTGTTTCATCATCCATTGCCCACAATTCTTCAGATACGATGACAGATGGAATCCCATGACCGGACACAAAAATTCCTTTCGGCGGCTGAATGCACTGCTCTTCCTCAATGCGGCGACAAAGCTCGTAGGCAATTATCGCCCCCATGCAGTGTCCAGCAAGATAATACGCTGCACCGTCTTTTCGCTCTGCTTTCAAATGCTCATAAGCATCCTCTATCAATTCCTCCATGGATTGTGCTCTGGCTTCCCGAATTCTTTGACCATGTCCGGGATAGTCAAGGCAAACCGCCTTTGTTTCCTCTGAAAAATAACTGTCAATGTCTTTAAAGGTCATGGAGCTTGCCCCAGCGAGCGGATAATAATATAAATAGTTGCTGTTCATGATATCACATTCCTTTTCTTTAATCCTGCAAATCCCTACTTATCTTGGCGTGCAATTTATTTGAAATGATCTCACAAATTTCCGAAACGTGATCATTCAGATAGAAGTGTCCACCGTGAAACGCCTGCATCTGAAAACTGCCAGTTGTGTAATCTTTCCATAATTCCATATGTTCTTTCGCAGCAAATGGGTCGCAGTCGCCACACAGTGCATAGATATCCGAATGCAACGGTGATGTCTGCTGTTTGGTATCATAGGAGGCATACAACTCAAAATCAGAACGAATCACGGGCAGATAGGCTTCCCGGAATTCTTTGCTTTCGAGCATATCACCATGCATCGCACCATTTTCTTGAAGAAGCGTACAAAAGGATGCATCGCTCATAGAATAGATAAACGAATAATCCGGCTTTATCACAGGTGGTCTGTTTGCGGAAAGAATCAGGCATTCCGGTTCAGGCAAACCCAAATTTCGCAGCTTAACGGCTGTATCATAGCACACCGATGCCCCTAGACTATGTCCAAAAAATGCATACGGCATATCGGTATACTGTGCAAGCGTTTCTACAATCTGGTCAGTAAGTACATCGAACTCCTGTATCAATGGTTCTTTTGCTCGATTCTCTCGGCCGGGGAGTTGCACCGGATAGACCTCCGCAAAAGTGGGGTCAAAATATTTTTTCCACCGCATATAATAGGATGCCCCTGCTCCCGCATGGGAAAACAAAAAGATTCTTGCCTGCGTTCCCGTGGGGGAATGCGTTGGATGAAAAAATAAGTTTTCCAAATTTTCCATGTATCCCTTTCTTTGACTGCATCCCAATGCGGCAGCAAAACGCCACCGCACCAGAAAGCAAATCAATTGTGTTTCTTATTCTCGCTGTTCTGCAATCGTTGGAATGCTGTTGATTTTTCTCTGTGCCCAAAACTGTGTCAACAGAAATACTGCAAAATATACAACAAAGGTCAGCAGCATGTAATACCACGGGAAATATACCTTCATGTATAATCCATAGTTTTCGATTTCGGAAATACACATCATCTTGCACAGCATCATCATCACAGGAAGTGCTGCGAGATAACCAATGATTGCAAAATATTTGTTCAGTCCAAATACCATGCTCGCAATTTCACGTCGTTTATAACCGAAAATTTTCAGCATTACGATATTAGAGGTATTTTCATCCGTTGTCAGCTTGCTGACCATCGAAATGACCACAATCCCCATAATTGCACCCAATGCAACAATGACATAAATCGTCTGCATCAAAGGCTTAAAGAGCTCTTTCAAGGTCGATACGATATTAGAAGAACGAACGGTTGTGGAAAGGTCGCCCTCATCGAAATGAATCGGGTCATCTGAAATAACAACATTGTATGCACCATTCTCATATCCAAGCAGCTTTGCAGCATTTTCTGTGGAACAATAAATGGCTCTTTCCTTGTTAATGTCCAGTACGCCATCAATTTTCACCTGATATTCCTCCAAGGAAGCCGGATCAATCAATGTCACGGTATCTCCTGTTTGAATGTCATAGAATACAGAAGCACAATAGGAAATATAGAAACCATTGGAAATATCTGCATCCCCACCATCTTTCAGCTGGAATGTGAGGTATTGAGAATCATCCTGAATGCCAGTGACAGCAAGGCTTCCGCCAGTATCCTTTGTTTCCAATGAAGCGGAGAGCATCGCTTCCCCTTCACCAGTATAATCATAATGTACCGATTTCATGCGATAGCTATATTCATAGCTGTTCACAAACTTCTCTTGGTCGTCCAAAACATGATTGATGGTACAGCCAATAATAATGCCCATCAAAATTAAGCACGCTGCAATAAAGTTTCCTACTAAAAATACAAAATATCTCAGCTTATTCCGGAGAATCAGTCTGAAGTTATACTTGAATGCCGTATTGGCATTTGAATGAGAAAATGCTTTTCCACCCTTAGCCGAAGATTTTTTCGTATAAGTGTTTCGCAGCAACATGACAGCATCTGTGCGAAGTGCTCTGGAAATGTAGATATAAGCTGCTGCTGTCATCAGAATTAATGGCACTACAACTGCCACCACAATGCCAGCGATATTGATTTCATAATTGATTTTAGGCATAATCAAATCCGCTGCATAGAAATTCGTCAGTGCTGGTGTCACCAATATACCAATAACCGTACCGATGATGCTTCCAATCAGAGATACAATGCTGACTAACTTCATGTAGCTGACTGCGATCTCACGCTTGGTATATCCAAAGGAAAGCATAATGCCGATGTTCTTTCGTTCGCACTTCATGACTCTGGTCAGTGTTACAATCAAGAATCCCATGATTAAAATATAGATAACCGGCGAATAGGTATAGACCATCCGGACAACGCCCTCGCCAAGGCTATTCGCAGTGGTAATTCTGACATTGCTATCTGCTGAAGTGTAAGAAAGAATGGTATAATGTTCATTCAGATACTCTCGGAACGAAATGGTAAAGTCATTGTCATAATCCGCCTCCTTGAATACTGCACTATAGGCTTTCTTGAAATCGGTAAAATGTGCTTCAAATGCTTTTTCTGTGACCATGGCAATTCCAAAATTATCCTTATTTACATAAGGGTCTGAACCAGATTTGAGCATATACATATAATCTGGTCGGAGATAAAAACCGCAGATGGTAAATGTTGTACCGTTCACATCAATCTTGTCGCCAATTGCGAGATCATTGTTCTTTGCATAATCCCGATTGATCATGATTTCATCTTCATTGGAAAGATTGTCGCCATCTGTGACATAGGGCTTGTCCACTTTGGAATTTTCTTTAAAAACACGAAGGGTCTTATCCCCATTTTCATCGTCATAATACTGAATGTCATCAATCTCCGCATTGAATTTCTGTTCGACTTCTTCCGGATTGTCCAAATCGTTCAGAAGAACAAATTCACACGACTCTATATTCTGTCCATCCATGATTCCTTGAACCGTGTCTGTAATGGTACTTCCAACAGAAAGACACGCTGTGACAAACAATGCAATCAGCATTGACAGCAAAATCGTCCCAGAAAACAGTGAGAAATTGTTTTTAAATGTGCGTAAAACCTTGATATTAATTGATTTCATCCTGCTTTTCTCCCATTCAAATCTCAATATCTTCTACATTCATTTTGTTCTCGTTCATATAGTTCCGAATGATTTTGCCATCTTTTACTTCGATGATTCGATCCGCCATTTTACGGATTTCCTGATTGTGTGTGATAATGACCACAGTCGAGCCAAATTCTGCATTGATTTTCTGCACAAATTTCAAGACTTCCTTCGAGGTTTTGGAATCCAGTGCACCAGTCAATTCATCACATAGAAGAATAGACGGATTCTTGACAATCGCACGGGCAATTGCAGCACGCTGCTGCTGACCGCCAGACAGTTCATTCGGGAAGCGATTCTTGAGTTCTGTAATATCAACTGCTTTCATGACTTCATTGATGTCCAAGGTGTTCTTAGAAATATCCGATACAATGCGAATATTTTCCATCACCGTGAGGTCTGGAATCAAGTTGTAGAACTGGAACACAAAGCTAACGCATTCCCGTCTGTAAGCAGAAAGTTCCTTGGGGGACATTCCGGAAACCTTCTTTTTGTCCACGACAAGTTCTCCAGATTTCAGAGAATCCAATCCGCCCAACACATTGAGCAATGTGGTCTTACCAGAACCAGAAGCCCCCATGATGACACAGAGTTCTCCTTTTTCAATCTGTAGACTCATCCCGTTCATTGCGTATACCGCATTTTCCCCTTCGCCGTATACTTTCATTCCGTCTTTTAATTCAATGTACGACATCATTTTTCTCCTTTTCGATTGTGATTTATCTTTCAGAAAGCATTCCATCTGCTCTTTTGTGACAGACCAGCAATTCCGACAGATTTGCTTTTGATCATATGCTATTCTGTAAGGTTTCCCGAATTGCAGATTCCAGCGTCTGTGTAAATGCTGCAACCTTATCCGCAGAAATATAGCCCGGCTTGCCAGTGATTGTGCAGTCATAACCATCTCTTGTGAATTCAACAATCAGACCGAAATCGTGAATGTAGGGGTCATACAGATAATGGATTTTTCCGAAGATGTCCGATTCTTCTGTTTCTAACGATGCACCACCCAGATAGTTATAGGTATATCGGAATGGCAGCTTTTTGTAAGTACGCTCCCATTTCATGGCATCTGCAACAATAGAAAACGGCAACTCTTCTCCAGACAAAAGCCGCAATGTGTTCGTCCGCATTCTCTGGATGACACTGCTGATATTCTCTTCAGCTTCCACTGCATCTACTGTTAAACACATATTGACATACATGCCAAACGAATCGCTGCGTGTTTCACCTCTCATGGAAACCGGAATTCCAACTGCAATTGCATCCTGCCCCGTCACCGCTGCAAGTGTTCTCATGTAGAACGCCAAAAATCCAGCACTGACAGTTGCCTGATTCTGTGTACAAAGCTTTCTGAACTGTTGTGTTTCCGCACGGTTCAGATGGAAGCGGAAAATACCGCCCTCCTTCTGTCCGTTATCATCGGCGGCAATATCGCCTAAGCGAAGCAGCGGTTCTTTGGCTTTCCAAAAATCTCGCTGTGCATCTGTCAGTCCTTGCGGTGCTTGTGCACAGCTATGCAGGAAGCCCATTTCCATATTCGCTGGTGTTTCATTGCTATGGTAAAACGCTTTCATGCGGTCTACAAATAAGCGAATCGAAATATCATCGCACAAAATATGATGGAATACTGCAAAAAGCTTGTAAGAATCCTTCGCCAGCTTTACAAGTGCAAAACGATAAAGATTTCCCTTTGTAAGGTCAAATTCTTCATCCATGGCTTTAAAGCCATCATAGTACAAATCCAGAATCTCATCCTGAGCGGATTCTTCACAGATGTCGTCCACTGGAAGAGAAAATTCTATCGATTCTGCAATTGACTGGTACACATTGTAATTTTCATCAACAGAAAAGACGGTGCGAATCACTGGATAATACCAAATTGTCTGACGAATTGCATGTTCTAACTGTGCAACATCCAAACAACCGTGAATATCCATGGAAAAGACAATCATATTTTCTCGGCTCTTTCCAGAAAGACAATCAAACCAGATTCCCATCTGACTCGGACTGAGCGGATACCGTTCTGCCAGTTCCAGCTTTTGTTCCATTTCTATGGAAACAGTTTTGGAATGTGTGACTGCCTTTGCAAGTGCCTGCACACTGGAATTTTCAAAGATTTCTGTAACAGTCAGTTCAACACCAAATTGCTGCCGAATCATTGCAATCAATCGCATCACTGTGATGGAGTTGCCGCCCAAATCAAAGAAATCATCCTCTGCTGCAACATCAGAAAGTTCCAGAATCTGTGCAAATATTTCAGAAATCTGACACTCATTGCTGTTCATCGATTCTTTTGATGCAGCATCGTTATGTCTTTGCTTTTGCTGTTGCTCTGCCAGTGCTGTCAAATATTTTCTGTCAACCTTTCCATTTGCTGTCAGTCTGATTTCTGGAATCCGAATGATAGAAGCAGGCATTTCATAGGACGGAAGGTGCTTCGAGAGGTTCTGATTGATTTCTGTTTCCTGCAAATCGCTTTTACTGGTATAAAACAGAACAATTTTCATACCACCAGTCTTTACAACTGCTGCTGCCGCATTTGTGATGCCGCTGCAACGCATTGCCGCAATCTCAATTTCTCCAAGCTCAATCCGGAATCCATTGATTTTAATCTGATCATCCATTCTGCCAAGGAATTCAATTTTTCCATCTGTATGATACTGTCCCTTGTCCCCGGTAAAATAGAGCCGTTCGCCATTTTTACCAGTTACGAATTTCTGTGCGGTCAACGCTGTATCTCCAAGATATTCCTTTGCCAGACCTTTTCCACCGATGTAGATGAATCCCGGTGTGTGTTCTGGGCAAATCTGAAGCTGCTGATCAAGCACATACATCTGTTGATTATCAAGCGGATATCCATAAGGAATGCTGACCCAATCCGGTTCAACAAGGTCAACTGGATAATAATTCGACCAAATTGCCGCTTCTGTTGCACCGCCCAAACTGATTACCGCAGCATGTTCAAACATTGCAGTAATTTTCTCCGGCAAATACAATGGAATCCAGTCCCCGCTGAGCATCACCGTTTTCAATTGGTTTTTGGGCTGCTTTTCCGTGTGCTGAATATCTACCACCATTTGCATCAACGCTGGCACACTATTCCATACAGTTACTTCTGTTTCTTCGATGATTTTGCTCCAGCAACCCGGTTCTTTTCTTTCTTTTGCGGTAGGAACAACCACTGCACCACCTGCATAGAAAATTCCAAAAATATCATAGACAGACAAATCAAAGTTCAGTTCAGAGAGCATGAATGTTCTGTCAGAAGCACCAATGCCGAATTTTCGGTTTACTGTCAATAATGTATTTACCGTTGCCTGATGCTGCATAACAACACCCTTTGGTGTTCCTGTTGACCCAGAAGTGAAGATGATATAGGCAGTATCCGAAGGATTCTGTTCCCGATTGAGGACAAAGTCCACAGGTTCTACCGCACAATCCTGCTCATACACGCCTACACACGGAATCGTGCAGTCTGGTCGATTGGCATCATCACAAATCATCCCTTTCATTTTTGCAGAATCAATGATCCCGCTGATTCGTTCTGCCGGCCACTGTGTACTGAGTGGAACATAAGCAGCCTGTGCAAACAATACCCCAAGAGCCGCTGCAACTTGTTTCCATCCCTTTTCAAAATAGATTCCAACATGGTCACCAGCACGCACACCGGAAGCAAGTAATCGCATTGCAATCTGAACTGCACAGCAATAAATTTCATGATAGGTAAATGTGCGTGAAGAAGTCACCACTGCTGCACAATTTGCATGTGCTTCATGTGCTTTGACAAATCCCATGTGCAAAAGAGCTGGGTTGAAATCATAGGCATAGGCGGTGCGATTCAATTTCAAAACCGTTTCGTAGTTTCTTCCGTGAATGGCACTTCCAATATGCTGATAAATCTCGGAATCCAAATCAGCAGCAAGGGCATAGCATTTCTGGTAAGCTGCAAACATATCATCCAGCACATCGCTATCCAATACATTCTTATAGCAGTCCCATGCAAGCTCAATCCCGCCAAATTTGTCAAATACGATAGAATCAATCCATACCTGTGAGGACTGCGAACGCCATCTTCTCAGAGCAATATCCTTGTCATAAATACCGCCCTTCCCATCTGGTGTCGAAAGAGAAGTAAATACGATTGGATAGCTTCTGCCATCTTTCTTGGCAAGTTTGTCAACCAACGCAACGCTGCCTGCATCTCGATGATCCAAATCCTGTTCAAACTGCTGCTGAATCCTACGGCAATTTTCAACCAATCCGGCATCTGGCAAAAGGTCAATCTCCAGAAGAATCAGAGAACCAAATTCTCCGACCATATGAAGAACGTCATCCGAAAACAGAGATCGGTTAAAGATTGGAATATTCAGAGTGAAGTGTGTTTCTCCGCTCCATCTAGATAGAATCATAGCATAGAGCGTTACCTGTATAGAAAAGATGGAAAGTCCATTTTCAGCAGCCATTGCTTTGATACGTGACCAATCTTCAGCGGAAATGCAGCATTCTTTTCGGATAATTCCTTTTTCTGCCGTTCCATTTTCATGGACAACCGGAATCGCCGGTGCGAGTGGAAGGGTATCTTCCCGAACACTCCAGTATTCTGCAATTTTCTGGTATGCTTTTGTTTCCGTCTTCTTCTCGCAGGCAGCACAATAATCACGGAAATTCACCGTCAAATCTTTCAGTTCCATGTGATGATACAACCTGCGAAAATCTTCAATCAAAATGCTCAGGCTTGCACCATCCACAAAAGTGCTGTCTACTGTTACAAATACTCTGTATTTCTGTTCGGCAAACTGAAGAACCCGAATGCGAAAAGCTGGGAATACAGACAGGTCAATCATATGATTGAAGATTTCATCGCATACGGTATCGGAAAGGCTATCCATAACCGACTGTTCTGTAACTGTGTGATAATCTTCTGCCATGACCTTTACCCAATCCGGAGAAGCAAAAATTCTTTGCATGCCATCTTCACAAATTACACAACGGAGCATTTCGTGCCGTTCTACCAATTTGTTGACCGTTTTTTCAAAGGCATCCATGTCCAAATCGCTGGCATCAAATTCCATAAACATTGCGGTTGCCACGCCGCCCAGTCGGATACTATTTCTGCCATAATAATAGGAACGCTGCATGTCATTCAGTGGGAATGGGTCATATCGATGTGCGACATCATCCTGATACAGCCCTTCCATGGAATCAAATGCTTCTTCCTCGTTCTGTCCATACCGTTCTGTCACCATGGCAATGAGCTGTTCCATGGTAGGATGTCTCATAAATTCGGAAAGACGAATGTTTACATGCGTTTCCTGCATGACCTTATTCAACAACTGCATCGCCAGAAGAGAATGCCCGCCAATTACAAAGAATGATTCATTGGGATCAACCTGCTCCGTCTTGAGCAGCTTTTTATAGAGTTGTTCAATAAACTGGGCAATATCTCCATCAAACTGACACGTTTTCAAATCGCTGCTTTTCTTTCCGGCTAGTTTGCTCAGTTCTTTTCGGTTAATCTTGCCATTTTGCAAAAATGGCAGTTCCTCCATCACAACGATTTCTTCCGGAATCATGTATGCTGGCAGCTTCATGGCAAGCGTTTCACGAATCTGCTTTGCCATATCCAAATGCAGATTTTCCTTATATGGAACATTCGTATAGATGTCTGATTCGACATCAATCGTATTTGCATGTTCCGTTGCACTGTAAATATCCTTGCCGATTTGAATGTCCATTCTGCCATCCGGCCGAGTTTCTACCGCACATTCCAATCCGGCTTTTTGTGCCAGCGTATAGTAATACAATGGCATATGAGCCGTTTTTGCTTCTGCATCGGTGATACCGCTTTCTCTTCCGAACAATTTGCATAGATTTCTATAATCTGTAACAATGCTCTTGTTCACAGCATTCCGAATCAGCAAATTTTTGCTGCTTTTCAAAATACGCTGCACCTGTTCTTCAGAGATTTCATCACACTGTGCGTCAAGTGAAATCGTTTCATGTTTAGAAACCTGCTGATTCTTGAACAAAAATACATCATATCGAAATTTTGTCAACTCATTATTATATGCATTTTCTTTTGCACAGATTCTAACACGGTTAAATTCCGGCACGGTTTTGGTAACATCTTTAAAGAATACATTAGACACCAAAAGGTCTTTGATTGTCCGAATCCGCTCCCGAATCCGTTCCCGCAGCTCTTCATCAGAGCACGCCCCACGGTTGTACAGCACAATGGAAGATTGAAAAATCTCTGCCAAATCGTTGTCTATCACGTCCCCGATCAACAAGCAACCGCCATCTTCCAGCAATTCTGCACACGAACGAATGACATTCAAAAGATATTCTGCATCTGTAAAGAAGAAAATTACAGAGTTGATAATAATGGTATCAAAACGCATGTTGCGATAAGGTTCTAGCTTATCGGCAGCACCGCAGTACACTTCTGTCCCTGTTATGCCTCTCTGGGCAATTTCTTTCCGAAGATTCCGAATGGCAACATCAGAAATATCAATCCCAATATAGCGTTCTGCTTCCGGTGCAAGCTTATGGAGAAGCAGTCCTGTTCCGCAACCGATTTCAAAAATTCTTTTGCCTTTGATGGCATTGATTCGGCTGACGGTATCATCCCGCCAACTCTGCATCTCTTCAATCGGAATTGGCTGATGGGTATAGCTGCTAAACCATCCGCTAAAATCTTCATTTTCATTGACGGAATCATCATGATAGGTTTCGTAAGTTTCATTAAATACCTGACTCCAGTTGTCCACGTTCTTTTCGGAAAGCATTTTTTCATTCAAAGAACAAAAGGCAACCATATGTCCAGCATTTGCAACCACAGCAGCTTGTTTTACATTCGGATTTTCTAAGATTCGATTTTCGATTCCCTCAAGCTCAATCCGTTTGCCATTGATTTTAACTTGTGTATCATTTCTGCCTAAAATCTCAATATAGCCTTTTTCGCTATATCTGCCAAGATCCCCAGTATTATACAGGCGTTTTTTCAACACCGGATGATAGATAAATTTTTCTTTTGTCAGGGATGCCTCTGTATAACCTTTTGTGACACTCTTTCCGGCATTATAAATAATTCCTGTTGTACCAATTGGAACGACGTTTAATGCATCATCAAGAATATAGTATTCCGTATTCCAGATTGGATTTCCATATGGAATTGTGCTCTTGTTCAAATCTTCTGCTTCGACTTGATGCATAATGTTCCAAATCGTCGTTTCTGTCGGACCACCAATTGTAGTAGTTACCGCATTCGGACAATGCACCATAATTTTCCGAACGGTTTCAATGGGAACAAATTCCCCGCCAAGTATAATTTGTTTCAAGGATGGCATAACATCTTGATTTTTATCCGCTTCCAACAGGAGCAAGGAAATCAAAGTCGGAACAGATTCCCACATATTAACCTGATAACGATTGATCAACTCAATCCAGTGTGCAGGTTCTCGTTCTTTCTCGGTATCTGGAATCACAACCGTTCCATTTTCTGCAATCACACCGAATAATTCATAGATATTCATATCATGGCAAAAATTAATGACGGAAATGATGCGTGTTTGCTCCGTTACGTGCATCCGAAAAGTGGTATATTCAAAACAATTTCGGATATTCTCAAAGCTCACCATGACGCCCTTTGGTTTGCCTGTAGAACCAGACGTAAAAATCACTGCAAATGTATCCTCTGGGTCAACGATGGCAGGAGCAGCTTCAGCATCTACCTTTGCTTCGTCCCAAGTGATAATTTCAATGCCATCAAATCCACCCTGTTCGAGCAGCTTTGCTTTGTTTTGTGCATCGGTCACAAGCAGCACGGCATGGCTCGTCGCAAAGCTCTCAGCAATACGTTCTTTCGGCAAATCATATTCAATTGGCGTATAAGCAGCACCGCTATAGGTAACACTCAGTGCTGCAGCAAGCTGTTCATAGCTTTTCCGAAACATCAGTGCTACCGTGCAGCCCGTTCCGATTCCCTGCTGCAAGAAATATTCTGCCGTTCTGCTGACATCCCTGCCCAGCTCATGGAAGCTATATTCCTTCTGTGTCGTAATCACAGCAGTTCGTTCCCCACCACGAACAAATGCATCCCGCAACTTTTCAGGCATGTATTGGTCGGTAAGAACATGTTCGGTGTCATTGATTCGATCAATCATCGAAATATCTTCATCCGATAACTTGCTAGTTTTGATTTCCATTTTTTACCCCTTTTCTTAATTCCAGAAATCTTCTTCTTCATCCACCGTTTTGAAATTGCAGTTTAACTGAAGTGCGTGAATATCCTGCGTATCATTCGCCGCAATCTGCTGAACAAGGCTGTCTAGGCTGCTGACAAATTCTTCTATCTGCATCCGTTCAAAGAGATCCGTATTATATTCTATGATCGATCTGCCCTTCCGGAAACTTTGATCATAAAATGCACACATTGAAATTTCAAACTTGGAGCTTTCATTTTTTCCCTGATCCAGCTTAAAGACGCTGTTGCCCAGTTTCTTTTCTTCCGAAAAGTCATATGGCTGGCACTGGAAGAAATATTGGAATACAGGGTGATAAGCCGGATGGCGTGTAAATTTCAGCTTGGAAACAACCTTTTCAAATGGATAATCCTGATTCTTGAACGCTGCCAGAATCATTTCCTGATTGCCCTTCAAAAATTCCTGAACAGAAAGAGATTCACAGAATTTGCTTCGCATTACCACAGAATTTGCAAAGAATCCAACGGTATGCTCTGTTCCCTTCAGTCGTCTTCCCTGTACGGGAACACCAATACAAATATCTTCTGTTCCAGAATACAGATACAATTCTAATACAAAAATGGATTCCAACAGCATAAATGGCGTCATACTGTAACGAGTACTCAATTTTTTCAGTGCAGCAAGCATTTCATCAGACATATCAAACTGCAATGTTTCCCCAACATAAGTAACCGTTTTCGGTCTTTCCTGATAATACGGCATATCAACTTTATATGGAATGCCATCCAGTTGATGCAGCCAGTAATCCAGTTCTGCTTGTGCAGCAGAAGAATCTAAGAATTTCTGCTCGTATGCAGCATATGAAACATAAGACACACTAGAAACGCCCGTATATGCTTTTCCGTTTATGATTGCATGGTAGCGTTCCGAAATTTCCTTCATAATAATCTGCATTGCCGTTCCATCCGCAGCAATATGGTGAACCGTAATGAACACAGTACAGCTTTCCTTCTGCTGCAATACTGCAATCCGAATTGGGAGATCCTGAAAAATATCAATCACAGTTCCAGCTTCCTGCTCATATGCCTGCTGCAAGTCCATTGTATCCGGAAGATGCACAATATGGAACTGCTCTGCATTCTGAACACACTGATAGAATGTTCCGTTTTCTGTACCATAAATCGTACGGAGCATTTCATTCGCTGCTACCGTTTCACAAATCGCCTGCTCCAGAAGATGAATGTCAATATCCGATTCAAAAGACAGCTTATAGAAGATGTTATAACCAACGGAATTTCTATTTTCAAGGAAAATCCCAATCATACGGCTTTGGTTATAGGAAACAGGATAATGTTGATTTTCCTCCACAGGAACATCTGTTACCGCATCTGCTGCCGGATTTGTGTTTTTGTGTATCTCACGCATTTTGCTCTCAAGATAATCTGCAAGGTCATTGACCGTTTCATAATCGTAAAAATCTTCAAACTCTATGGATACACCAAGGTCTTCCTGAATCTGGTCTGCTACATTCATTGCTTTGAGGGAATCTGCTCCCATATCAAAGAAGGAATCGTCATCACAAAAACCATCTGTTCCCAGTTCGCCACTCCACAAGTCATGCAAATACTGCTTGACATTGATGGCATTGGCAACAGGTGCATGCTGTTCCGTTGCTTCTTGTGCTGTTCTGATATGTTCTGGCCATACATGATTTTCTGCAAATGGATAGGACGGCAACACTGCACGTCTGGGAACGCTGCCATGATAATACTGTTTCCAGTTCACCGTTGCCCCCGCATTGTAAAGCATATGAAATACTTCGTAAATGCTTTCTGCTCCTGTAAAATCGACACTGACTGAATCTTCTGTGGCAGTTTCTTCAAACGCAATCGCCATTTCCCCATGCAGAACATCGGCAAAAAGATAGTGCTCCTTGCGGCATAGTTCTGTCATGACCTGTTTGAATTTTTCTGCATCAAAGGATTTGCTGCCAAGAGTCTCCATCTCTGCTTTTAATTCTGTTACACGAACTGCACCACTCTGCACTTTGACAACCGCATTTCCCATGCCAGAACCCGTATTGGCAGCGGCTTCCATTCCAAGTTCCGCCAGTGCTCTGGCAGCTGCCAGATAAAATACCATTCCCAGATGTTCTTCTTTCAGTCCATCTGCTGCATGAGAAATTGCATCATAATGCTTCCGAAAGACTTCATCTCTGCAAAAAGCACGAATCTTCTCCGCTGAAACCAAGGCATCCCCAGAATATGCAAGAATCACACGATGAGGTTTCGTTTCAGGAACAGGGTGCTGTTCCTGCAAAAATTGCAAAATCTCTTCCCGATTATGGACAACCGCAGAATCTCTAAACCGGTCGTCATTTCTGCCGTAGTTCATTGCTGCACACAACGCCTTAACAGAATCCGAGGACTGTGCAATTTTCGAAGCGAGCACCGCTTTGTACCGTTGTAACGCATCCTCAGATGCTGCACTGATGCTGAATACATCGGTCGATGCTGTTTCTGCTTCCGGCTTCTGCTGCGGATATTCTGTGAGAATTCCAAATACATTTGTTCCGCTCAAGCCCAGCGAGGAAACACCTGCTGTCCGAATGCCAGATTGTTCCCAATGATCCAACGTACTCTGCGGATAAAAAGGACTGTTTTCAAAGTCAATCAATCTATTTGGCTGATGATAATTGGCAATGGGATACCGTTTTTTGAGAGAAAGAGAAGCCACTGCTTTTAAAAGTCCAACTGCACCGGCACAAATGCCCGCATGGCCAAAATTTGATTTAACTGCTCCAAGCGAACAGAAAGCACGTTTCTCTGTAAACTGATGAAACGCATCGCTCAAGCCTTTGATTTCAATCGGGTCACCAATATTTGTGCCCGTTCCATGTGTTTCGATTAAACCGATATTTTCCGGATTCACACCTGCATTTTGAATGGCTTTCACAATGACTTCAGTTTGCCCGTCTGAACTCGGTGATGCCAAACTGTTTGACCGAAAACCATTGTGATTTGCGGCAAATCCACGAATCACTGCATAGATGTGGTCATTGTCACGCTCTGCATCAGAAAGCTTTTTGAGCAAAAACAGGACTGCTGCTTCGCCTGCTACAGAACCATCGGATTCGTCATCAAATGGACGGCATACAGAACTTTTGGAAGCAATGGAAATGCTTTTGTTCTGATATTCAAGGTCTTTGTATAAAGACAAGTTAAGCTGTATCCCACCGCATATTGCACAGTCTGTTTCCCCATGTTCCAGCAAGTCACACGCATATTTTACAGCATAGAGTGCGGAAGAACAACTGGAGTTCACAGCCATAGACACACCATGCAAGTCATAAAAATAGGAAATCTTTGCAGGAATCACAGAAGAGATATTTGTCAGCATCGCATTTTCCGGAAGATTTGCCAGCAGGTCATTATATCCCTTATCTTCTGCCCCCAAAATAACGGCTGTATTGCTTCCACGAAATGCCTTTGTGCTGTAACCTGCATGTTCCAAAAGCTCTGTGGTCATTTCCAACAACATTCTTTGTTGCGGGTCGGTCTGATTTGCCTCAATTTTTCCCATACCAAAGTATTCTGGGTCAAACTTGTCAATGTCCTCTAAATACCCTCTTTGAAAACACTTTTCCGGTTCTGTTATGCCGAACAGGGCTGCACGTTCCGGCGAGGGCTTTTTTACCATATTGATTTTCTCACTGAGCAATTTGTCCAGCGTATCCAAATCACTTGCTCCCGGCAGACGAAAGCTGAGCCCAATGATTGCAATATTCATTTAACCATCCTCCTAAAACATCAGTTCCATTGCTCCAGAAGTATCTGCTTTTTGCACATTCCTTCTGCTGTCAATATAGTTTGCAAGCGTGAAAATGCTGCTGTAACTGAACAAATCTGTAATCTGTAAGAAATCATATCCTTCCTGTTTCAACTCATTGAAAATGTTCATACACCGATAGGAATCTCCGCCGATCTCAAAAAGTTTGTCATAGAGATTGATCGTATCCATCTCCAGATTTTTACACCAAATTTTCATGATTTTCTGTTCGGTTTCCGAAAGAAAATGGGAATCTTCAGCAGGTTCTTCCGCTTCTGTATCCTGTACAAATGTGATAAACGCACATTGCACTTGGTCATAGAGTGCTCTGCGGTCAAGCGGTGTCGCTTTTTCTTTCAGGCTGTAATGAATTTCATAGCGTAAATGTGGATCTGGAAAACCATTTCTAACCAATCCTGTTCGCACTCCGTCAGCATACAAAACGGCTGCATTGTGCTCCATGCTTTTCAGTTCCGCAAGCATTCGTGATGCAGAATCCGTTCCGTCATTGATGATTTGGCAAATCGTTCCAGTTGCTTGTATATCTGTACCATCGGGATAAAATACCCGAACAAGACCTCCCTGCATCTTCTGCAACACATTCTCCGGAAAAACAAAGTTTTTGTCCTGTGCTTCCACAAACAGCGGTTTATCATCTATCTGCACAGTTTCCAATTCTGCATTCGTTCCAAGATAGCAAATGGTATGATATTTCTGTTTCAGCTTGAAGTATGTCTTTTTATTCCCACAGAACTGCCATTCCCGTTCCACATCGCTCACGACTGGTTCTCTTTGTAAGGAAATCATCAGGAAATGACCACGATTGGCATCAGAAGGAATCTGATAGATTTCCGCATTCGATACTGCATCAAATGACAAGAGAGCATCATAAGCCTTGATAACGGACTGAATTTGCTGTGCATAAAGAATCCGCAGCAGAGCCGTATTCACTTTTCCCGTAATATCATAGGGCATGTCTGCAATCCAGATTGGAATGAAAATGCCATATTTCTCCTCCAGTGCACCATATCGTTCCGGAATCGCAGGTGACGTACAGCAAACCGCACAATAACGTCTTCCATCATAATTTTCTGTTCTGATATATAAATCTTGGCATCCGATTGCTTTCGCAATTTCTGCATACATCGCTTCATCTGCTGTTTCTGCAAAAGAATTGGCATATTCCTGAAACCACGCAGGAATATAGGCACGTTCGCACTGGGTCGAATCTGCAATTACCATTGAAATGGATTCTTTTAATGCCACTGCCAATTTCTCAATTTTTGCATCGGAATAAAGCAAGCTGTGGAAAGTGATGCTGATTTCAGAATGTTCCTCATATTCATATACGGCAAACGACAAATCATAGTCAAAGTTGTCTGCGTTCTCTTCTGTATCCATGACAAGTTCAACTGTCACAGCATCTTGTCCCACAGCCGTATCAGATGATACATAATGCTTTTGTTTTCTAATGCTATAGAGCACCTGATAGCATGGATGTCCGCCTTCGATTTTTCGATTATCGAAGCAGTTGAGCATTTCATCAATTCCAATATCCATATATCCGATGCCATCAAACATGTCTTTCTGGATTTGTTTCACCCATTCACAGAAATGGGTATTTCTGTCCGCCCGTACACGCTGTACCAACATATTTGCAGTAATTCCCATCATATCTGTATGATGGGGATTATTTCGATTCAAGTAAGACGATGCAAATACAATCTCTGGTGTTCTGCCGAAAGCACTGAGAAGATTGGCAATCACTGCTAGATAAAAGCTGTAGGAAGTCATTCTGTGCTTTTGAATCAGGGAATTGACAGCAGCCGTTTCCGCAGCATCCAGTTTGATGGTAACATGGTGTGAAGGTGCTGGTCGGTATTCCAAACGGGGTGAATCTGTCGGAAATGTTACAATCTGCACGGCATTTTCAAGTTTTTCTTTCCAATATGCAATGCACTGTTCCCGCCGTTTTTTCATCGCTGGTTCTGTCTGGCATTGACTATACGTAAAATAGTTGATGCCTTTTTTGGTGATTTTCTGACCAGAAAGTGCTTTTTTCAAATCTTCTAAGAAGATACCAATGGAATAGCCATCCGCTGCAATATGATGTATCGCAACATCCAAAACAAATCCATTTTCCACTTCCTGAATCTTGCATTGAAAAGGTCCTTTTCGCTCCAAATCAAACACGCCGTCCATGGAATCTGTATCCGATAAGATGCAGATTTCCGCATCTTCTGTGATGTATTGAAATACAGATTCTCCTAACGCAAAAAATCTTGCCTTTAGGATTTGATTGGCATCTGCAACCGCCTGCAGTGCAGCCGTGATTTGCTCACGGCTGACATTGCCTCGGATTTTTACCTGAAATCTGATGTTGTAATATAGATTTTGTTTTCCTTCATCCCGTTTGTACAAGAACCAGATGCTTTTCTGTTCCAGAGAAACCGGATAAATATGGTATTCTGTCCCATGCTCTGCAATCAGTTTCAACAAAGCACGCTTTTGGTCATCGGTCAAGCTGTCAATCTTATCAAAAGGTAGATTCATTTCCTAATTCCTTATTCCTTTCCCATCATTTGCAAAAATCCTGCTGCTTGGCGTTAATCTTGCGGTGGCTGAATGAATCCAGTTTTCACAAAATAATCCAATACCCGGAACAGATTCTCCTCATCCATGCAACGGAACGAAAAACCAACCCGTTTCAGTGCTTCCATGGTTTTTCTGGAGGAAACCTTTATTGTCCCAGAGTTGATGCCTTCCTGTGTAATCAGTTCCGGAAGTGCTGCATATTGTTGCAGGGCTTCGGAATGTTCCATCTTCTGTCGGAACAACTGAATCCACTCTGGCAGACTCACTTTTTTCAGCCGATAGCCATAGTGTTCTACCCATGTAAAGATGTCATAATCCCAGCGATCATCATAGAGATTATAATTATGCCCTCTATCATCGGTTTCTTGCTGACCAAGCACCGCAATCGCACCAGCGATAACATCCACAGGAACAAACATGACTACATCTTCGGAGAATTCCGGAGATGCACCCACTTCAATACACAGCTTCAACATCAGCCAGAAGTAGTTATCATAATGACTCCGTCCGGTTTTGGAATCACCCGATGTTCTGGCAATTCTGAACGAATTGCACTTGACACCATGTGTTCTTGCCTGTGCGATGAGATATTCTGCATCATGTTTCGTCCGGCTGTAGGCGGATTTCACATCATATTCTCGTGTAATTTCACTGTCTTCATCCGGCGTAGCACCAGTCCAATTTCCATAAACCACCAGTGAAGAAACAAAGTTAATTTTCTTTCGTTTTCCGGTTGTAGCAATCCGAATGATTTCACCGGTTGCTTCTACATTTTCTTTTTTCAGCTGGTCATAGGTGTACAGGAAATTTACATGTGCACCATTGTGATAAATCACATCGACCTGATTGCAAATCAAGTCATAATCCTTGCTGCTCAATCCGAGCTTATCTTTCGATAAATCACCGCAAATCACCTTGATCCGACTGGAATCCAATGTCAAACCGTACTTTTCAAAAGAATCTTGCAACCGCAACAGACCCTTTTCCTCTGTTTCTGCTCTCACAAAAGCATATATCAACACATTTGCATCATTCTGAAGCAAGCTGGAAATCAAATATACTCCCACAAAACCAGTACTTCCCGTCACAAACAGCGTTTGGTTGCCAGTCGCTTCTTCCTGTGCATCGCCAAGATATCTGGTACAATCCAGCAAATCTGTGTCTTCTTCTGTATGGCCGCTGTTTCCTGACACCGCCTTGACCAATCCATCTACAGTTGGGTCAGAAATCAACGCCTGAAAATCAACTTCACAGTTCCAGCCGCTTTCTACTTCATACAGCAGCTTAGAAATCAAAAGGGAATTGCCGCCCAAATCAAAGAAGTTATCGAAAATACCAATATTCTTGACATCCAGAAGGTCTTCCCAGATTTTCAGCATTTTTTTGTGGTCTTCTGACAAGTTCACTTCATTACTGCGAATCTCGCTTTGTGCACGAATCAAATCTGCTCCGCAGGCTTCTGTAATCAAGTGCTTCTGTTCTTCCGAAATCAGATATGTATCAATATCTTTTCTTTTCACATTCTCGCACTTCTTCTCCAGCACTGCTAGATTCTCCAGTGCCGATGCATCTGTACCAAACACACTCAACTTTGGTTTGTATTCGTCTGTAATCTCGCTTCTCCGCACAACAGAATCTCGGTCAACGCCCACAAGAGCATTGTGCTGAACATAACTGGAAAGGTATTCAAAATAATCTACGGATTTGTCGGTATCATTGCCTTCAAATCCAAGCTGATGCAGAATGGATGCAGATGCTTTTTTCATAGAAGCAGACATATTGCCGCTCATTCCAGTGTTTTCCCATTCACCATAGGCAATGGAAAAGATTTTGTTCGGTGCTTTGGATTCCATATACCGGCAGAATGCCTGCTGGAATGCGTTTGGAGCGGTATAACGGCTCACTGCTGTGCCGCCAAAATAACCATACAGAGAGGAAACAACTGCCAGTGCTCCAGCATCATATTTTTCACGGAGCATTTCCATATGAACAGTTCCCATGATCTTCGGGCTTGCAACTGCATAGAAGGAATCCACATCTTCGTTTTTTAGCAGATAATCCGCTGCTTTTTCTTCATCGCAACTTACATTGTCCATGCTCCGGAATTTACCTGCACAGTGAATGATTGTGCTGAGCTTGCTTTCAAACTGCTTAGATGCAAATTGGATGGCTTTGTCTACTGCATCCAAATCGCAGACATCTGCCTGCTGATAAATAATATGACCGCCGCATGCATTCAGGCTGCGAATCTGATCTTCGACCTGTTTCTCGCTCTTTGTACCGATAACCAGAATATTTGCCTGATATTTTTCTGCAAGCCGCTTTGTAAGAATATATCCTACGCCGCCTGTTCCACCTGTAATCAGAATAAACTTCTGATACTGCGTGAGCTGGTATGGTACTCGTGCTTCATCATGTTCAATGCTTCGGAATGCATAAACATAGCGTTCCCCATGTCTATAGATGACTTCGGAATGTGTTTCATAAGCGGACAATTCTGCAACCGCTACATCCAGTCCAGCATCTCCAATGTCAATCATATGGGACGTAAGATTGCCAATTTCTTGATCCATCCCCTTGATTGTACCACGCAGAATACCATTATTGAGATGATGCTGTTCATCTCCATCAACAAAGAACGTATGCTTTAAAAGGATAAACAATTCTCTGTGTCTGTCTGCCTGCAAGCCATCCAGTGTTTTACTCAGGTTGATGAGGCGATGAATCGTTTCACGAAGTGCTTCTTCTGAAAGTTCTGTTTGGTCATTGAAGAATCCCGTATAAACAATTTGATCTGCCGCCTGTAAATCTTCTGTTCGTTTGTATCCTTTTTGGAGCAAGCATTCACAGAACTGCTCGTTGATGTCACTTTCGCCGAATACATATACGGTACTGTCCGCAAGCTTTTCTGCTGGCAGCAGATTTTTCCGCATGAAGTACTCTTCGATTGCAAAGAATGTACTTTTCTTTCTGTGACAATATGCCTTTTCTTGCTTTTCAAATGCTCCATCCATATAGAATTTTCTAATTTTGCTTCTCTGCCGTTTTCCAATATCCGTTTTTTCCATATATTTTGCATCTACTGGCATGATGTACTTGGCATTCAAATGAAATTTTTGGAGAATATCATTTCGAATTCGACTGATGACTTCTTTGCCTGTTTCAAAATCAGTGTCAATAATATCATGATTTTTCGGAACAAAGAAGATTGCAAGATCTTCCTCTGATTTTCCATGCGGAATAATCCCGCAGGCAATGCTGCACGTTGGTTCAACACCGTCCACCATTTCGACTGCATCCTCAATGTCCTGGCAGAAATAGTTGACACCATTGATGATAATGATATCCTTTTCACGCCCTGTGAGAACAAGAATATTCTGATAGATATATCCTCGATCTCCAGTCTTGAAAAATCCATCTTCGGTAAAGGAATCTGCATTTGCCTGATCATTGTGATAATAGCCCTTTGTGATGGTAGTTCCTCTGACTTCAACATCACCGACTTCCCGTTTTTTCTTAATGTTGCCTTGCTCCGTAATCCGAATTTCAATGCCCCGCAATGGTTCTCCACAAGGAACAAATCGGTCACTGTCTGAAATGGTATCTGGTGACAAATCTCTGTAATATGTAATACCGGAAGAGGTTTCTGTCATACCAAATGCCGGTACTACACAATCTGGTGAAAAGCCGTATTTTTCAAGATTTTTCAGAAACAAGTGTAAGGTCTTAGCAACATTTGCCTCGCCACCGGAAATAAAATTCTTTATGCTGCTCAAGTCCCAGCCATAATCGGTATCCAGATCTATATGCTTATTAATCAGCGAGAATGCAAACAACGGCGACCATGTCATTGTTACACGATACTGGTCACAAAAATCCAGCCATTTCAATGGATTTTTAAGAATCATATTCACATCAACTTGAATTTGTTCTGCCAGTGTATAAGTATCTCGCAGATGGAACATGACGATTCCGCCAACGTGTGTCAGTGGTAGCCAGTTGAGTGAAATTTCCTGCGTTGTCATGTGATTCAGTTCACAAGTACCCTTGGAACGGAAAATCAAATTTCTCTGTGTAAGCATAACACCTTTTGGCATTCCGGTGCTTCCAGAGGTAAACATAATCAATGCTGTTTCATCCAAATCTGGAATCTCTGGTGAAAATGCAGAAGTATCCTGCTTGAGTTCCTCCGGTGTCATGATCAAAAGCTGTTCGCTGCCCTCTAACCGCTTTAAGCCATGCATACGTTCTCTTACGGAAGGTTCGGTTACAATCAGCTTCGGTCTAAGCAGAGAATTGATGTTTATCAACTTTGTAAGTGCGGCACACGATGGGTCGTCATAATCGGAAGCAGTTTCTAACGGCGAGAAAATAACACCCGTCATCATGCATGCCCAGAAGGTTTCCAGAAAACCCTTGCGTTCATCGGTCTGGAAAATTGCAATATCGCCCTTATGAATGCCAAGCTTTTGGAATCCTGCTGCAATCCGAAGTGCCTCATCGAGTAATTCCTGATAGGTCTGATACTGTTCTGACCCGTCTTCATGAATATAACGGATTCCCTTTCCAGTATCAGCAGCTTTTTTCAGGACATCATACAGGCTGCTTCTGCCACATTCCTCAAATGTGATTTCACCGCCGCTGATCCATGCATCTTCCTGCTCTACATTGGTAACATATTCCTGCGGAATAATCTTGTTGACTGCTTTTCGGTCAAGTTCCTTTCCACAGTTGAGATAGCTTTCATAAATACCGCAGAGATGTTTGTCATCTGACAGTTCTGCTTCCAGCTCTCTTACGGTTTCGCTGTCGATGACGGTCATTTGTTCCATTTTTCTGAAATCCGGATTGCCATTTTCCGCATACGGCAGATACGGCAAAACTACAATTCTAATAGATGCATACTCGCTGCCGAGTGCATCACAAAGCAATTTTGATACCTGACGGGCTGCATATCCTGCATTGGAAACGCAGAAAATAATCCGTTTTGCTTCATAATAGATACAGTCTGTAATCTGCGAGAACGAACGCAACGCTTCCATTGCAGTTGTGTAGGAAATCCATGCACCTTTTACACAAAGCAACGAATCCACCCGTCCCGTAACAGCAACCGAACCATCTGGAAAACGAATCCCACGATATGCTGTCGGGCATTTTTCTTCCCCAAAAACGACCTTGCCTTCCACTCTAGGCGGAAGACTTCTGCCATTCTGATTGACGACATCAAGTGCTTTGCGGTCAATACTCATGAGCTTCTGAACAATCCGCTTATGTCCCATCACCGTTTCTTCCACCATCTTGGAAACAAACAGCGGAGATGACAATACAGGAATGTGAATCCACTTGATTCGCTTTTCTTTCAAAATTGCATGGAACGTATGAATATCTGCAATTTCTTCGCCAAACGTCATAACATAAGCATCTTCTGGCAACTGTTGTGCATGAGCAGCATTCAAATTTGATACTGACATCATATAGATGTCCTTGCCCGCACAAATCTCATCTGAAAACGTCACAGAATTTCCGCTCAGCAATCCTGCAAGCCACAGGAACGAATATAGAGAAGCTTGCTCATCATAGACAAAATTCAACTCGCCCTGTTTTTGAATCATTCGTTTGTAAAATGCTGAAAACTGTTCCATGACAGCTGCATCTATCCGCTGACCATACAAACAGATACTTCCTTGCATCTGTGATACAGATGCAAGGTGGCTTTCTGTCCATTTGTCTTTTTGAATGACTTCAATTCCATCCGGTACGCCGTTCAACAGACTGTAATCTGTCAAAATCAGCGAAATATTCTCTTTTTGCAATTCTCCAGCCAGAACAGAAACGGCTTCTGTCCGGCTTACTAGACCAATCGTTCCACCTTGTTCCAAAACACACAGCGATGCATGGATAAAATTCTGGTCATCCGCAAAAATCAATGCAACCTTTTTTCCACGAACAGGTATCTCTACTGCAACGCTACTACAACTTGTTCCAATTTGAAAATTCATGATTTAAAGCCCCTTTCAATCATATTCATGATAAATCCCATCTGTTAAAAATCTGTCATCTGCTTAAACCTGTTTTCGATTCATCCGCACTGCACCAATGGTATACAACAACGCAGATACCACAAGAATCCCAATGATATAAGGCAATGCACCTGCAAGTCCCTGTCCATGTTGAACTTGTTCCAATGTTTCAATTACCCATCGGGTCGGGCAAATACTTCCGATGACCTGCAAAGGCTTCGGGAACAGATGGAAATCAAATACTGCACCGGACAGAATACACATTGGCAACGGAATCATATACAGCAATGACCATGAGAATTCCTGCGTTTTGCAGAACGTGGAAATTAGTACTGTATAACCGGTTGCGAGAACATTGGCCAGTAACATAATCAACAGGAATATAATTTTATGTTTTAGTCCAAAGTTGAATTTGAAAAGCATCATCAAGAAGAAGTAAATCGTTGTTGGAATGATGGAGTTGACAAGACAAACCGCAGAGATACCGGATAGTTGAAGCAGCGGATTTTTTCCGCTTAAATAAATTCGTTTTCTCACACCCTTGATTCGCTCCATAATCAAAATATCCGACAGCATTGCAATGCCTGTGAACATTTTATAAATCATAAAGCCCATGGAATCGTTGACGGGTGTCCCTGCCTTATGGGTTTCACGATAGGCGATTGGATTCTGCGTATCAGTCTGTGGTGCAACAGAATAATCAATCAAATCTTTGAAATACGCAATCAAATCGTTTTTACCCTCTGCCGCAATAAAGCGAACGCCTTTTTCATGGTTCTGAACGCTCTCTGAAAAGTTCTCTTCCAATACTACAACCAGTACACTGTTGCCCGAAAGTACAGAACTTTTTGCTGCATCCACATCGCTGCCTTCTTCCACGGTGATGCCATCCAGTTCTTTCATGGAATTGACCACATCCTGTGACATCTGTGTTTGCTCCTGGTCAATGACAATGATTTTATTGTCTGTTCTGAAAGTCAGAAAAAAGGTAATAAAGAAAAGCATATAGATTGGAACTAACAGCGTGATGATGATATACTGACTCTGCCTGGTCAGCAGCTTAAACGCATATTTTAATGATGTCATCTTGCAGTTTCCTCCTTTTTGGTCATCAGAATCGACAAGATTGTGAAGGCCAGTGCCAGTACACCCCAAATGATAATCGCAACATAATAGCTGCTGCTCATAATTCCTTTATGAAGTTCAATCAGAGATTTATTTGTCCAGTATAGCGGTGAGATCTTAATACAATAAGATACGAGCTTCATATTTTCTAGTGTGCTGATTGGTGCAAAAGAACCGCCAAGGAAACCAAACAAAGAAGCGACCACAATGATAACCTGTTGGAACAGTGTCTTGTTCTTTACCAGAAGTGCTGCAAACACACCAAAAGCTGCTGTAAACATCGCAATCAGTGCATATTGGATGTAAATCTTTCCTGTATCTGCTCCCCAGCTGACATGTAGGAAAGTCGCAGAAATGAAGTGAACAATCACAACCTGTAAAATACCTGCCAACAGGGCAAGCAACATTTTAGAACCAATATAACTCAAAAGTGAAGAACGAGAAACAATAATTCTGGAAAGTGTTTTATTTTCCCGTTCATTGAAAATATCCAGTCCGAAGATGATTGCTAAAAACAAGATGACAAAACCAGTTTCTGCAAACACGAAATATTCATTGGCGTTGGTTCGTTCCACATTCAGAATCTCGGTTTCTGTAATATCCGCAGCCGATCCCTTACCAACCATTTCTCCAAACAGAACACGAATCAACTTGGATGCGTCCTGCTCCATGTATTCTGAAGCATAGTAGCGGTATCCGTTTTGCGAATCAAACCCAATCCATGCCGCTGCTTTTTGCTGGTCAACTGCATGCTTGCCTTCCTCTTCACTTGCAGCACTGGTCACTTCAATATCCATATCGGATTCTATGCGGTCTGCAAACTGTGCAAATTCTTCATTGTCTGTTCTGAGTTCCGCAGGACTATAAAGAATCACTGCATGGTTGAAAAAGTTCACGTCCGGTGTCATATAAGAGCGAAGAATAAAACTGAATACCAGAACAATTGCCACTGGCAACAACACAATGAATGCGATATTGCCCTTGCGTTTCAACAGCTTTTTCAGTTCAAAAACAAAAAATTTCAAAATCATTCGTCTCTAAGGTCCTTTCCAGTAAGCGATAGGAAAATATCCTGCAATTTCATTTCTGTACTGTTGATATTCACGATCTTGACCCCTGCGTTTGCAATCGGACGAATGATACTAAACAAATCCTCAGACCGACTGGTCAAAGTACAGGTGATCTTCTGTTCGGAAACTTGTACATTGTCCACAAAACGGATTTCCTTTAATTCCTCAGCTGCTCGCATCGCCTGTGCGGGTTCTCCAAGATATTCAATGGAAATATTTTGCTTTCCAGAAATCTGTTTTCTGATCTCATCAATTGTACCGCAAGCTATAATATTAGCAGAATCAATAATTACAATTTTATTACAGATTGCCTCCACTTCTTCCATATAATGCGTTGTATAAATGACCGAAGTGCCCTTCTGATTCAGTTTGATAATTTCGTTGAGAATATGATCTCTCGACTGCGGGTCAATCCCGACGGTTGGCTCGTCCATAATAATTAGCTTTGGTTCATGTGCAATGGAGCAGGCAATATTCAAACGGCGTTTCATACCACCAGAGAATGTGCCGGCACGCTTTTTTCCAGCATCCTGAATGCCGGTTTCTTCCAATGCTTTTTCTGTCAGTTCTTTGAGCTTTGCCCCACGGAATCCATACAGACTGCAAAAGAATTCTACATTCTCATAAGCCGTAAATTCAGGATAAATCGCAAGTTCCTGCGGAACTAACCCCATATTCCTTTTCCATTCATCAAATGTTTTTCCATCTCCATAACGGATCGTACCGCTGTCCGGCTTGAGAAGTCCTGAAATCATATTGATTGTGGTACTTTTTCCTGCACCGTTTGGCCCTAACAGCCCTACAATGTCCTGCGGTTCTACTTCAAAGCTAATGCCATTTACCGCAAAGGTGTTCCCCTTATCATAGCTTTTCTTGAGATCGCTCACTTTTAAAATGCTCATCGCTTACTTCACCTTGTTCCTATCCTTTTCAATCATGGTTTTTATTTTTTGGCATACTGTTTCCAGCTGGCTGTTCAGATAGAAGTGATTTCCCGGAAATGCATCATAAGAACAGCCGCCATCTGTATGTGCTTTCCATTTCTGAACATCTTCCGCAGTTACATATGCATCTTCTGTCCCATAAAAAACATGTACGGGTGTATGAATTACAGAGCCGCTGCGAATCTGATAGGTTTCAGCAGCAGAAAAATCATTGATCAAAAGCGGAGCGTAGAATGTGTCAAATGCTTCCATATATAAAACGTCTTTTGATGTCACGCCGCCAAATGTAATAATCGTCTTTTTCAAAGCTTCTCCGCTCAATGTATGCACCGGCGGCTGTACACGATCAAAATTTGTTCCCGCAGACGACAGAAAAACCATCTGTGGCAAATCAAGTTCATATTCCGTAAACAATGCAGCCGTTTCAAACGCAACCAGTGCTCCCAGACTATGCCCAAAAAATCCGAATGGCATATCTGTATCAGGCACAATTCCTTCTAATGCTGCTTCTGCCAGTGCCCTGACATCTGGAATCAGCGGTTCATCCGCTCTCGTTTCATGTCCGGGATACTGTATAGGCAGAATCTCGATGTTATCTCCGAACAGTTGATTCCAGCCGGAATAATAGGATGCACTGCCACCGGAATACGGAAAGCAGAACAATCGAAATTCTGGATGTTTCGGGCTGTTGCCACTGTTCAGAATCCATTTATTTTCCATTGCACACTCCTATTCTCATCGAATGCCGACTTTAATTGCCAGCTTGCCTACCATATTATTTTTTCCCTCATACAATTCTTGATGAGCAATTGCCAGTTCATCCCATTCATAGACCTTTGAAACATAGGGGCGAATATCATATTTTTTAATGAGCTGATAAAATTCTTCCCACTCTTCCTGTGTGCCGCCATGACTGCCCTGAATCCGTTTTTGCATCAGCCAAAGATGTCTTAAATCCAATGTTCCCGTATATCCACTGGTTGCACCGCAAAGAACAACCATACCGCTTGTGTCACACACGAACAATGATGTTGGCAATGTATCTTCACCGGAATGCTCGAATACGATTTTCGGCAACTTTTTTTCTCCAACGATTTTCCAGATTTTCCGTCTGAATTTCAAGACAGAATGCAACCATTTTCTCTGACTGTCCGGGTCAGAAAAATCAGAAACTGGTCCCCAATGGTCAAACTCTGTTCGATTGATATAGCCCTTTGCCCCGAACTTCATACACAGTTCACCACGTTCTTCACTGGATACTACAGCAATGGGAATGCCGCCCAAATGATGTACCAGCTGGATGGCGATATGACCCAAGCCGCCTGCACCGCCCCATACCAGTACAACATCTCCTTTCTGCAATTGGTTGCCTTCCCAGTGTGTAAGCATCCGATACGCTGTTACACCCGTTGCACTGATGCAAGCATCTTCATACCAGTTATATTCCGGCGGTGCAGCCAAAAGCTGTACTTCCAGCACACGGCTGAACTGTGCAAACGCACCCCAGTTTGCTTCATAGCCCCACATTCTTGCGGTCGGGCTGGCAACAGGATCTACCCCGCTTTTTACAACCGGGCAGTTTTTATCATATTGCAGACCGCCTGCAATGACCTTATCACCGACCTTAAACTTTGTAACATTCTTACCGACAGCGTAGACAATGCCACCCGATTCTGAACCGCAGATATGGAAATCTCTGTGAATGTCACCATAATTTCCATTATCATTGATGACGTTCTTCGGCTTTCCAAGGCTTGCCCAGACCCCGTTATAATTCACACCAACTGCCATATTACAGATGAGAATGTCGTCATCCCGCACTTCTGGAACATCTACAACTTCCACTTTAAATGCGGATTCTGGCGTTCCAAGTCGTTCTGTACGAATCGTCCATGCGTACATTTTTTTCGGGACAACACCAATCGGCGGAATTTCACCAATTGGATAAAGCTTTTCTGTTCTTTCCATGTTTCCTCACTTCTTTCAGCAATTTGTTTTCTATAAATGCATCAAAGCATTGCAAGCAAATCATTGATATCTTTTGTGCGTTCCGTATTTGTTTCTTCCGACTGCTGCTCAGATTGTACTGTTTCTGGGATTGTTTCTTGAGCGGAAGAAGTACCTGCTCTCTTCTGGATAACTTCGTAAAGTTCCGCAATGGTATTGATGTCAAACAGTTCGTTCACATCAAATGCAATCCCATAATGATTCCGAATCTCAGTGGCAATGACCAGTGCAGCAAGCGAATCAATTTCATGGTCAAACAAAGATTCCTTTTCATCCTTGATCTCAATATTCGCCGCATCCTGCACCAGTGCAATCAACGCTGTATACTGGCTGTTTACAGGATTGCTGGAAGAAGCAGGCACTGTTTCTTCCTTTTCTGTTTCCGTTTCAAAACGCTGCACCTTACGAAGTTTCTGATAACAATACTCTGTATCCCACGCATAAGTTGGCAAAGACACCTTCTGGCATTCCTGTTGTTCTGAGAACGCAGCTGTTTGAATGGAATTGCCACTGCACCAGATATGACCGATTGTTTCCATCATTTGTGCAGCTGTTGATTTGTTTTCAGCATCGCCAAACATACTCAAAACAGTTGTATGTTTGTTCTTTTTCCGGATTTTTTTGATTTTCTTATCCAGATTTGATGTAAGACCAATTTCAAAGAATAGGCATTTTTGCTCTTTGTCGATTTCTGCAATTGCCCCCTTGAAATCGACACGATTTCTCGTCTGTGCAACCCAATATTCTGCATCGGTGAAGTTTGGCTGCTGTGTTCCTGTCATACAGGTCGAACGCATCGTGATTTGCGGCTGTTGGAATCTGACTGTTGCAAGGCACTGTCTGAATGCATCACAGATGCATTCGACTCCGAAATAGTGGCCGCCCCGTTTCATTGGCATTTCCACATAGGCAATTTTATGATGTTCCAGCGTTTCTTTTAGCATAGCAATGCCCTTTGCTGTTCCCGAAACCGTCAGACGAGAAGGAGCATTGACCGCAGAAATTTCTGTTTCCTGGTTGAGCAGTGTTTGAATCTCTGCTTCCTCTCCAATGACCGTCAACATTCCGCCTTCCGGTGTTTTTGCAAACAGTTCTGCTCTTTTCAGACAAAGCATCAAAGCATCTTCCAAAGAAAAAATGCCGCTCACGCACGCTGCAATGTACTCTCCAAGACTGTATCCCATCACCGCCTTCGGAACAAGTCCAAGCTGCAGCCACATCTTTGCAGCACTGTATCCAAAGCTGAATGTCACTGCCATCAAATATTCTTCTGGCAAATCTCCCTGACGGAGATGCGTCAGCACATCACACCCTGTTAAATGCTGAATTCCGGCACAGCACGCATCAAAATGCACTTTGAAATCCTCTGACAATGCATACATCTCTAAAATTTTCTGACCGTTTACTGCATTGCTGCCAGAGAACACAAAAATCACATCCGAGCCTGTGGAATTTCGGGAATCGCAAGGGCGAATGCTTCTCTTCATTTCTTGTATCAATTCGCTACGATTGCCTGCAAATGCTGCACGATAGCGATAGGTTCTCCGACCGTTTTCCAACTCCCAAGCGATATTCTCCAAAGGCGTGGAATGCTGCTCCAGAAAATCCGCATAACGTCCAACCATGTTCTTCAGGGAATCTTCACTTTTTGCACTCAGTAAAATTAATGCATCCTGCTCCGGTTTCTGTACCGGCTTTTCATTCGGATATGCCTCTAATACCACATGGCAATTTGTTCCACCAATGCCAAAAGAGCTGACACCCGCAAGTTTTCGTTCTGCATTCCAATCGCAATAGCAGTCTGCAATCTCCAAGCAACTATGCTCTAACGCTTCGTTGACGGTATCTACATGAATCGTAGGAACAAATTTTTCATGATACAGCATCAGGGCTGTTTTGATGAAAGCAGCAACCCCAGCTGTATAATTCAAATGTCCCACGTTGCTCTTCACAGAACCAATCCGGCATTTTTTCTGACGATTCGGGGATAATACCGTTTCCATTGCCTGAATTTCTGTCGCATCCCCCAGAACAGTTGCTGTTCCATGGCATTCCACATAACTCACATCCGCAGGGTCAATATCTGCTCTGGCATATGCCTCTGTTATCGCCCTGATTTCGCCGTCTAATCCCGGAGCACTATAAGTTGCCTTTTGGCTGCCGTCATTATTAATAGCAGATCCCTTAATCACTGCATAAATGCGGTCATGGTCACGCTGTGCATCCTCTAAACGCTTGAGCACAACTGCTCCAACACCATTTCCAGGAACAAATCCATCTCCTTTTTTGTCAAAACTTCTGGTATAGCCGTCTGATGAAATCGTTCCTTCTGCATGATAATAGCCGTCCTGTGGCATGTAGACAGAACTGCCGCCTGCTATGCAGACATCGCATTCATAGTTTAAAAGAGATTGGCAAGCATAATGAACAGCTGCAAGAGAGGTTGCACAAGCTGCTTTCAGATTCATGCCAGGACCTGTCAAATCAAGAGCATAGCAAATTCTTGAAACAAAAGAACTGTTGAGAAACAACTTTCTGACAGTATATTCCATCTCCTGGCGTTCTCCGCCCAGAATTCGTTCCCAAACATATTTAAACTCATCTGAGCCAGCAAACAGTCCAATCGTTTCTGCTTCCCCACCGATGCATCCGCCATCTTCCATTGCTTCATAGACGGTCTGCATGAAAAGTCGCTGCTGCGGATCCATCATGGAAGCTTCCTGCTTTGAAAAACCGAAAAAACGATAATCAAAGTCATAAACATTCTGGAGCTGACCATATGCAGATACCCATCCATAGTCTTTCTTTTCGCTGCATCTTGTGATGCAGTCACGACCGTTTCTAAGATTCTCCCAGAATTCTTCCGGAGAATCTGCCATTGGAAAATGACAAGCGATACCTGTTACAGCAATATCAAATTCTCCTGTTTCAAATTGTTCCCTCATCTCAATCCCCACATTTCTTTTCAAATTCGAATGCCTGTTCCTGTGCTGTGCCAGAACGACGTTTTTTCAGCAGTTCCATTCGCTCTTTCAGTTTGTTTCTCGCAACGCCTGTATCCGGACGCACAGCACCCCGAATCCTTTCTTTATCTTCTTTATTTTGCCTGCTGCTATGGTCAATCAGATTTGCCATTGCTTCTATAGTTGCAGCTTGCAGCAATTGTACAATTTCTACATCTTTCCCCGTTTTCTCTTGAATCAGCATTTTCATTTTAAATAGCTGGAGAGAATTTCCGCCAACATCAAAGAATTTTTCATCTGTTCCAAAATGATTTTGTCCCAAAAGCTGTTCCCAAATCTCCATTAAGATGGCTTGTGTTCCACCAGTAACTGTGGTTTTTTTGCTTTTTCGGTGCGTTTCCGCAATTTCCTTGAGTGCCTCGTAATCGGTTTTTCCATGTGCCGTCAGCGGAATCTCCGGAATCGAAATGACCTCCGCAGGAACCATGTAATCCATGCACCACTCTTTCATTGCTGTTCTGATTTCATCGGAGCGGTCTTCTGTCCCCTTCACAAATCCAACCAACCGCTCTCCTGCACAGAGGACAACATCGAACCAAACAGAACCGCTGCATTTCAGACCAGTTTGAATAATCTCTTCCAATTCAATTCGATGTCCATTGATTTTAATTTGTTTGTCTTTTCTGCCGCAGAACACGATGTTTCCTGTTTCATCGTAATATCCCAAGTCACCGCTTCGATACATCAAATCTTCCGGATAATAGGGGTCTGGTAAAAATACTTCATTCGCTTTTTTATGCAGGTAATGCTGTGCGATTCCCACACCTGAAATGACCAGTTCTCCCATTTCGCCCACAGGAAGCAAATTTTCGTTAGAATCCATAATATAGACTCTCTTATTAAAAATAGGTCTGCCAATCCGAACGGTTTCACACTCTGAAAGTTCACGAAGCGAATACTTCATACTTGTTGATACACTGGTGCATTCTGTTGGACCATATACATTGAGCACTTTTAATTTGGAATTTGGTTTATCTTGATAGAGCACATCTATCATGCTCTTATCTAGTCGTTCTCCGCCAAGAACGGCATATTGCAGAGAAGAAATTGCATGATAGCCATGTTCTCTGTCTGCTTCCAGAATTGCATGAAACAGCCGTGGCACACAATTCACAACGGTTGGTTGAAAAGCTTGCATGATTTTCAAAATACGGGCAATATCAAACAAATTCTGGCTGCCAAGCAAAAGCGTGCATCCTGTTAGAAGCGTCGCAAAGATATTCTTTACAGAAGCATCAAATCCAAATGCATTGAGCAGCAGCACGCAACTATTCGTATGCAACTCCACTTCATCTGCATACCAGAAAGTAAGATTCAATAAATCGTTGGAGCAAATGGGTGTTCCCTTTGGAGCACCAGTTGTACCAGAAGTATAAATGATATAGCAGCAGGGATTTTCAATTGTCTGTATGCTATCTGGCAACGGCGGGCATGATGAATCAATTCCCTTATAGAAAGGAATTTCCTTCACGCCATCAAATTCTTGTTCAAAATCCTGAGAAGTAACAATTAGCTTATCCGTTCCAGAATCTTGTAAAATATATGTCACCCGTTTGGTTGGATAATCGTTCTCAAGCGGGATATATGCTGCTCCCAATTTGATTAATCCGTAGATTGCAGCAATGGTATACACAGTTCGATAACCTGTTAAAGCAATGCGGTCGCCTGCTTGAACGCCCTTGCTGTGAAAATACGCAGCAGCATTTTCTGCCATTTCAAATACTTGTGCATATGTATACTCTGTATCTTCTGCAATAACAGCGATTTGATTTGGCACACGTTCTGCGACTTTCCGAAACAACTCAAAAATATTTTCGCCTTTCTGATAAGGCTTGATCTCTCCTGTGCAGTATTTTGGTATTTTAGATTCCATTTACAATCTCCTTTATTTTTTATTTATAATAAGTATAAATTAATTATACTATATAAATAGATCCATAATTTTATACTTAGAAGATATTATAATGTATTTTCAACGAACGATACACGGTTAGCACCCCCTAACTATGTACTAAAAAAATAAATAGAATCGTCTTTCTATATGATATAGAAATCTAGGAGAATGGCTGTTGTTTTTCTCTTGACACAAACCAGCACGCACTGAGTTAGCATATGCTAACTATCGTTAGTATTAGTATAGCATTCTCTGTCGAATTCGTCAATATTGCCCATTCATTTTCATCATATTAAACCAATAAATCCAACATAAAGAAAAATATATGGATAAGAAAACCAAAAAATCTATTTTGCGTGACAAAGTAATAAAATGCTTTATTTGCTTCTCATTACTTCTTACTATAGAAAAACTCTTATGAAATAATCATAAGAGTTTCTGTTATTCACGTATAATTTTTTAACACAAAGTTAGAATATGCATTAAAGTTAACTTCACACTTTTTGTGATGTCTGTACAAATTCGAGCAACTTCCGTCGACAGATGATATTTTTTGTAATTATAAAAAAATCCGCTGCAAAAAGCAACGGATTTTTACGATTTTACACGCTGATGGCAGATTTGCGGCAGATGCAGAAGACAGATTTGGAACGGGAGTACATTGCGGGGCAGATTCGAAGACTTGATCGGATTTTTGCACTGCATGCAGAGCAGAAGCGGACCATTCAGGATATTTATGATGTGCCGAAAGAAAAAATACAGGTGATTGGAATGGGGTATAACAGCCATATTTTCAAGAATGAAAGCCTGCGTGTGAATGACGGTGTGACAAGAATTGCATTTGCCGGAAAGATTTCGGTGAAAAAAGGAGTGGAAAGCCTGATCCGGAGTCTGGATTATCTGGAATATGAAAAGGAAAGGATTGAGCTTTTGCTTGCCGGAGGAGCCGGGAATGAAGAAGAGTATGAGCAGATAGTAGAGCTTGCGAAAAAATGTCCGTATAAGGTGACATTTTTAGGAAAGCTTCCACAGAAAGAGCTGGCGAAGATCTACAATTCCTGTGACATCTTTGCACTTCTGTCATTCTCTGAAGGACTGCCTCTTACGGTCATTGAGGCGCTTGCATGCGGAGACAGAGTAGTCATGACAGACTTGCCCGGCGTGAAAGAATGGATTGATACTTATGCGCCGGGGGC
>OIXA01000113.1_pt1 | contig 106694 bp, 97 predicted proteins | sample 1587721 | NCBI WGS metagenome assembly OIXA01 (sample SAMEA3888900, study PRJEB22519) | human gut metagenome | biome: human gut; feature: human-associated habitat; material: faeces | place: Denmark | collected 2013 | reverse complement strand
TCTCGGGGACTGCAAACGAGGCCCCGGCAAGCAGGAAGTGGTATTGATATTCCTGTGCGTATGAAAACAGGGCAAAAAGGGATAAAATCCCCGCTAAGACAGTACGTTTCATATTCATTTGTGTTTTAGAAGTTAGTCATTGCGATCCGGCGAATCCACTCCCGCCGGGTGGCCGTGCCGTCGGCCGTTATTCCGCGCCCTGCGAGCGAGCTCCACAGGCGCGCCGTGGAGGCGTCGAGCGGACGGTCGAGCTCCGCCTCCCATTCGGGGAAGAAGCCCCGCAGCGCCAGGACGGGGTAGAGGGCGGGACTGCAGTGGCCTTTGGACATGACGAAGCGGTCACGGTCAGGGTCCTGGGGATTCTGCGTGTCCACATGCATGACATTGAAGTACAGGGCAGTGACCAGGTCCAGGCAGGACATGGAGCCGCCGGGGTGGCCGGAGGCGGCGTCGTGGACCATGGTCAGGCCCAGAATGCGGGCCTCGTTGGCCTTGATCGCCAGCTGCTGATTAGAAAGTGGCTGCATATAGGATCAACCTTTCTTCTATTTTTTCCGACAGGCGGAAAGTGAGGCCGCAAAGGCGGCTTGATCGGTACGAATCATTATACCATTTTTCCCAAAGAGGGACAAGGGCGCGGGGAGAAAAAGTGGGGCTTATCGAGTGGGGACGTGCCAGATATTTTCTGCGTATTCCTTGATGGAGCGGTCGGCGGCGAAGATGCCGCTCTCGGCGGTGTTCATGATGGCAAGGCGCGCAAGCTCGCTCTTGTCGGAGATGCGGTCATAGAGACGCTTCTGGCAGTCGGCGTAGGCGCGGTAGTCGGCGATGAGCATGTACGGGTCTCCGCCGTAGAGCAGCTGGCTGACAAGGTCGGAGTAGCTCTTGCCGTCGGAGAAGCCTTCGCTGAAGCGTGAGAAGATGCGGCTGATCTCGGGGTCGTTTCTTGCGATTGCGCCCGGGTCATAGCCGTTCGCGCGAAGCTGGGCGATCTCATCGGTGTGCAGGCCGAAGAGGAACATGTTCTCATCGCCGAGGCGCTCGTACATCTCGACGTTCGCGCCGTCGAGCGTGCCGATGGTGACAGCGCCGTTCATCATGAGCTTCATGCAGCCGGTGCCCGAAGCTTCCTTACCGGCGGTAGATATCTGCTCGGATATCTGTGCGGCGGGCACTATAGCCTCGGCGGCGGAGACGCGGTAGTTCTCGACGAAGTAGACCTGAAGCTTATCCTTGCAGACGGGGTCGTTGTTGATGTCGTTTGCCATGCTCAGCAGCAGCTCTATAATGCGCTTTGCGGTCTTGTAGCCCGCGGCAGCCTTCGCGCCGAACACGAAGGTGCGCGGCAGGAACTCGCGGTTCGGGTCATCGTGGAGCTGGAGCTGAAGGCTCGCGATGCTCATCGCGCACAGCAGCTGGCGCTTGTACTCATGCAGGCGCTTGACCTGAACATCCATAATGGCTTCGGTGTTGAGGGCAAAGCTGTCGTTGCGGCGGGCAAACTCGGCGAAGCTCTCCTTATTCGCGCGCTTTATCGCCAGCACACGCTCACGCACAGCGGCATCGTTCGCATAGTCGGCAAGCTTGATGAGCACCTCGGGGTTTGTAAGGTACTCGTCCCCGCCGGTGAGCTCCTTGACGAGAGCGTCAAGGCCGGGGTTTATCTGAGACAGCCAGCGGCGGTGATCGATGCCGTTGGTGACATAGGTGAAGCGCTCGGGTGTGATGGTGTAAAGATCGTGGAAGAGGTCGTTCTTGAGAATGTCGCCGTGCAGGCGGGACACGCCGTTGACTTTCTGGCAGGTCGCAAGGCAGAGGTTTGCCATGTGAACCTGACCGTCGCGGATGATGAGGTTGCGGCCAAGAGCCTCGCCGCTGCCGAAGTGCGCGCCGAGATACTCGCACCAGCGGCGGTTGATCTCGCACATGATCTCCCATATACGTGGCAGCAGCTGCTGGATAAGGTCCTGCGGCCACTTTTCAAGAGCCTCGCTCATAACGGTGTGGTTGGTGTAGGCGACGCTGTTCTTGACAAGCTCCCATGCCTCGTCCCAGCCAAGCTCGTACTCGTCCATGAAGATGCGCATGAGCTCGGGGATTATCATCGTCGGGTGCGTGTCGTTTATCTGGATGATATGGTGCTTGGAGAAGCTGCGGATATCGCCCCATGTGCGGATGTGCTTGCGCACGATATCCTGCGCGGTGGCGGAAATGAAGAAGTACTGCTGCTTGAGACGCAGGAGCTTGCCCTCGACATGGTCGTCCGCGGGGTAGAGCACCTTCGTGATGACTTCGGCCATGGTGCGCTGCTCAAGGCTCTTGACGTATGCGCCCTCGGAGAAGAGGTACATGTCCAGAGAGTTCGGGCTCATAGCGTCCCAGAGACGCAGGGTGTTGATCTCCTTCGCGCCGTAGCCGGCGATGAGCATATCGCGCGGCAGGGCGATGACGGCGGTGTAGCCGGTGTGCTCGGCGTGGTAGTGGCCGAGGCTGTCCCAGCTCGGGGATATCTGACCGCCGAAGCGGACCTCGACCTCGTCCTCATGGCGGGGGATCAGCCAGCTCTCGGCGGCGGTGCGCCAATTGTCGGCGACCTCGGTCTGGCGCCCGTTCTCAAACTTCTGCTTGAACATGCCCAGCTCGTAGCAGATGGAGTAGCCCGTGGCCTGAAGTCCCTCGGTGGCCATGGAGTCCATGAAGCAGGCGGCGAGACGGCCAAGACCGCCGTTGCCGAGACCCGCGTCCGGCTCCTCCTCAAAGATATCGGACGCGCTGCGCCCCATGTCCTCAAGCGCGCCGGTGACGGCCTCGGAAATGCCGAGGTTGTAGGCGTTCTTCATAAGGCTGCGTCCCATGAGGAACTCCATCGACATATAGTGTATCTCTTTTTCCGCGTGGCGCGGGTCCTCGATGGTGAGCAGGCGGCTCATAAGCTCGCGGATGACTATAGCTGTGGCCTGGAATATCTGCTCGTTGGTGGCGTCCTCGCCGCTTACGCTGAACTGCGCGCTGAGCTTATCCTCTATCGCGCTTCGGACTTCGTCTCTGGATATCTGATTGTTCATTTATTACCTCCGTGGAGTAGAGTATGCCCGATCATATAAGTTTCGGTAACGTTACCGAAGATCGGGGAAAAACAATGCGGCCGGAGGTCGCATTGTTTTGTCTGCCAGTCAAGAAAACTATGCTGCAAAGTAAAGAAACAGAGCAGCGGGGGAGCTTGAGGGGGCAAGGCCCGCCTCAAATCGGATAAACCGCCGTCGAAAGCCTTGATATATCGAGGCTTTCGGTAACAGCATTTTGAATGCTTTCAAAATGCTCGGCGGAAAGCGCGGTCAAAAGAGTCCTTACAGGACTGTTTTGACAAGCGGGAAAAACAATGCGGCCGGAGGTCGCATTGTTTTATAGCAAGTTAGGTAGTTGCTGCGCTTAAATTTCGATACCTTTCGGCACGACGATGGGCAGCTTGTCGCTCCCGGTCAGCACCGTCCCGGCGGAGAACACGACGGCCTTGTCGGCGATGACGTGGTTAAGCTCCGAGTTTTCGCCGACTGTGCAGCGGCGCATGATGATGCAGTCCTTGAGCTTTGCGCCCGCGCTGATACGCGCACCGGAGAAGACGATGCAGTTTTCAATATCGCCCTCGATGATGCAGTTATCGGCGACAAGGCAGTTGAGAGAGGAGGAGTGCTCACCGTAATAGGTGCTGACCTCCTCGCGTATCTTTGTGCGCACGGGACGGTCGGCGGGGAAAATGTCGCCGCGGTTTGCCGCGTCGAGCATATCCATATTGGCATGATAGTAGCTGTCAACGCTGTGGATAATGGCGGAGTAGCCATGGTGGACGTATATCCCCATTTTACCCCCGTTTGCGAGATAGTAGTCTATCGCGTCCTTGTGGAAGCGGTAGAGGTTATGCTCGTGTGAATAGTCCATCAGGCGCAGCAGCACATCGCGGTTAATGATGTACGCTTCGAGCGAGGCGACGCCTTTGCTTTCGTCGCGCGGCTTTATGAGCATGTACTTCACAAAACCGTCATCACCGGTGACGTAGCGCAGGCGGCTGCCGTCAACGCAGCGGTCGGCGCAGATCGCGGTGATCTCCGCACCGGAGCGCTTATGCTGCTTCATGGGAACGGTGAGGTCGATGTTCGCATAGAGGTTGCCGAGCATGAGCACGACGTACTTGCTCTTGATATCTTTTATGTAGGTAGAGACGGCGTTGAGCGCCTCCATCGTGCCGGTGTAGTTGCCCTTGTGGTACTCGGGCAGACCGAAGGGCGGGAGCATGCGCAGGCCGTTGTCGCGGCGGCTCATGTCCCAGGGCTTGCCGCTGCCGATATGGTCGAGCAGGGACTGATAATCGCGCTGGACGATGACGCCGACATCGAGGATGCCCGCGTTGCGCATGGAAGAGAGCGGGAAGTCTATAAGGCGGTAGCGGCCGCAGAACGGGAGCGATGCCGCCGTGCGGGATTTGACAAGCTCGCGCAGCTCAGGGAAAGTGTTGTACGCAAAGATTATTCCGTGAAAATCCTTCATTGCTCAAACCTCCTCACCGGTGTAGATCATCGCGCCGGCAGGCACGCGCGCGCCGGAGCCGATCTCGATTTTCGGGCCGCAGGTGGCGACGCCCCAGTCGTCCGAGCCGTCGGGCGCGGAGCCGACATGAGCGCCGGAATGAATGACGGTGTTCTCGCCGATAATGGCGTATTCAACGGTCGCGCCGGACTCGACGACCGCGCCGGGCATGAGCACGCTGTAGCACACGTTTGCCCCGGTCTGGACCTTGACGGAGGGGGAGAGCACGGAGTTCTCGACATGACCGTCGATCTCGCAGCCCTCGGTGACTATCGAGTGGATGATCTCGGCGTGCTCGCCGGTGTAGTGCGGCGGGCAGATAGGGCTGCGCGCGCTGATCGGCCAGTCGGGATCGTAGAGGTTAATGAGCGTGGGAGAGAGCATATCCATGTTCGCGTCCCAGAGACTCGTGATGGTGCCGACATCGCGCCAGTAGCCGCTGAAGCGGTACGGCCAGAGCTTTTCGCCCGCGGCGAGCATATTGGGGATTATGTTCTTGCCGAAGTCCTTGTCGGAGTTCGGGTCGTTTTCATCGGCGATGAGGTATTCGCGCAGCTTCTTCCAGTTGAAGATGTAAATGCCCATGGAGGCAAGGTCGCTCTTCGGCTGCTTGGGCTTCTCCTCAAACTCGTTTATGTACCCGTCCGGGCCGACATTCATTATGCCGAAGCGGGTGGCCTCCTCCATCGAGACCTGCAGCACAGAGATCGTGCAGGCGGCGTCCTTCTCGATATGCTCGCGCAGCATATCGGAGTAGTCCATCTTGTATATATGGTCGCCCGAGAGGATCAGCACGTTGTCGGGATCGTAGCTCTCGATGAAGCCTATATTCTGATAGATCGCGTTCGCGGTGCCGGAGAACCACGAGCCGCGCTCGCCCGCGCTCTGGTACGGCGGCAGGATGTACACGCCGCCGTCGGACACGTCGAGATCCCACGGCTGGCCGCTGCCGATATAGCTGTTGAGCTGGAGCGGACGGTACTGCGTCAGAACGCCCACGGTGTCGATACCGGAGTTTGCGCAGTTGGAGAGCGGGAAGTCGATTATTCTGTACTTTCCGCCGAAGGGGACGCTGGGCTTGGCTACATTCTGAGTCAAGGCATACAGACGGGAGCCCTGTCCTCCCGCCAGGAGCATTGCGATGCAGCTTTTTTTCATTGTCAACCTCCTGAGTGCAATATATTTATCTGGAAAATCTGGAAAATTTCCAATAAAAGACTTAGGAATTATTAATGCGGCGCTGCGTTTAATTAAAGCGGTTCATGGCGCGGTCGGCTCCGTCGGTGATGTAGCACTCGGCAGCATGGGCGGCGCGGAGCGCGGCGTCGCACATATCGACGGCGTCCTGATCCTTGAAAGCGGAGAGCACCCAGTCAGCCATATCATAGTCCGGGTGCGGGGGCGCGCCGACGCCTATGCGGATGCGCGGGAAAGCGTCGGTACCGAGCTGGGCGATGATGTTTTTGAGTCCGTTGTGCCCGCCGGCGCTGCCCTTGACGCGGATGCGCAGCTTGCCGATCGGCAGGCTTATCTCGTCCGACACGACGATAACGTGCTCCGGCGGTATTTTATAGAACCTGACCGCCTGAATAACGGCCTCACCGGAGAGGTTCATAAAGGTCTGCGGCTTCATAAGCATGACGCTCTCGCCGCCTATATCGACCGTCGCGGTGAGCGCCTTGAAGCGCGCGCGGTTGATGCTGATGTTCTTTTCCCTGGCCATGGCGTCCGCCGCCATGAAGCCCGCGTTATGGCGGGTGCCCTCATATTTAAGCCCGGGGTTGCCGAGAAACACGATGAGCCAGCTTACCCCGCCGGGCTTTTTGAAAAGCATTTGTTTTCACCCCAATGCTGGAGATATTGGAGAACTTTTATTTATAACATGATTGCCGCTCGGGCAATCGGTTTACATACTTAATGCACTGATACGCCGTGTCCCGTCAGCGCCGGGCAAACCGGCGCTGCGGGAACGGAACTATAAACCTCCGTAACTCAAATCGAAGCCCAGCGAAGCGGGTTCGATTTGAAGAGGAAGAAGGAACGAATATAGTGCAGTTTTCGCCGCCCCGGCGGAAACGGAACGGTATTCGTTTCTTCTGACTTAATCAAAAAGATTGGAAATCGAGACTTCCTCGTAAATTCTTCTGATAGCCTCGGCAAAAACCGGCGCGGTGGAGATATACTTGATCTTGCTGCATGCGGGCTTGTCGGTGGGATACGGGATAGTATCGAGCAGGAGCAGCTCTTCGATGCAGCTGTTCTCAATGCGCTCGATAGCGGGGCCGGAGAGCACACCGTGGGTCGCGCAGGCGTAGACCTTCTTCGCGCCGCCTATCTCGCTGATAGCCTTGGCCGCGCCGCAGAGGGAACCGGCGGTATCGACGATGTCGTCAAGCAGGATGCAGGTCTTGCCTTCGACATTGCCGATGATGTTCATGACCTCGGACTGGTTGGCCTTTTCGCGGCGCTTGTCGACGATGGCCATGTTGACGCCGAGCTTCATGGAGAAAGCGCGCACGCGCGCGGTGCTGCCGACGTCGGGAGAGACAACCATAACGTCCTCATTGCCCTTTCCGAACATGTTGACAAAGTGCTTTACAAACAGGTGGGAGCCGAGAAGATTGTCCACAGGGATATCGAAGAAGCCCTGGATCTGCGCGGCGTGAAGATCCATCGTCAGCACTCTGTCCGCGCCGGCGGTGGTGATAAGGTTCGCGACGAGCTTTGCGGAGATGGGATCGCGGCTCTTGGCCTTTCTGTCCTGACGGGCATAGCCGAAGTAGGGAATGACCGCGGTGATACGGCCTGCGGAGGCTCTGCGCATCGCGTCGATCATAATGAGCAGCTCCATGAGGTTGTCGTTGACGTGGTTGCAGGTGGACTGAACAATGAAAACGTCCTTGCCGCGCACCGGCTCAAACACGGAAACGGAGCATTCGCCGTCGGCAAACTGTGCAACGTCCGCCTTGCCGAGTGTCCTGTAAAGTTCAGAGCAGATATGCTCGGCCAGTTCGGGATTGGAATTGCCTGCGAAGACCTTGATTTCCTTGCCGTGTGAGATCATTTCTCTTTTTCCTCCGTAATCGTCTTTATTCATTTTATCCTGCCCCGTTTCCGGGTGCATAATCAGTCATGTTGATTATAACACCTGTAGCGCAAAATTGGAAGAGCAAAGCCGCGGTAACAGCGCTCAAATTGCGTAAAAAAAAAGCAATTTACAAGCCCTCGTTTTTTGTGTATAATAGTAATCTATGAAATAAATCATTTGAAAGTGGTTAAAACAATGCTTGAATTTGAAGAATATAAAGTAAAGCTCAATAACGCAAAGCCCGGTCTTGAGGATCTGCGCGGCGCGCTGAAGCTCGAAAGCGCGCAGAAAGAGATCGAAGAGCTTGAAGCGGCCTCGGAGCGCGAGGGCTTCTGGAACGATGTGGAGAAATCCCAGAAAGTCCAGAAGCGGCTCAAGACGCTCAAGAACAAGGTCGAGAACTTCCAGAAGCTCTGCGCCGCGTGGGACGATATGTACACCATATGCGAGATGGCCATTGAGGAGAACGACGACTCGATGCTCGAGGAGCTTGAGAGCGAGTACAAGCAGTTTTCCGAGAAGGTCGAGGAAACCCGACTCGGCACTCTGCTCACCGGCGAGTATGACGCGAACAACGCGATCCTCACCTTCCATGCCGGTGCCGGCGGCACCGAGGCGCAGGACTGGGCCTCGATGCTCTACCGTATGTACAACATGTGGGCTGACCGCCACGGCTATAAGGTCAGGGTCATGGACTATCTCGACGGGGACGAGGCCGGCATCAAGAGCGCAACGATAATGATCGAGGGCGAAAATGCCTACGGCTTCCTCAAGAGTGAGCACGGCATACACAGGCTTGTCCGCGTCTCCCCGTTTGACGCTGCCGGACGCCGCCACACCTCCTTTGCCGCTGTCGAGGTCATGCCCGAGATAAGCGACGATGATAACGAGATCGAGCTGCGCGATGAGGATATCAAGATGGACGTGTTCCGCTCCTCCGGCGCGGGCGGTCAGAAGGTCAACAAGACCTCATCGGCAGTGCGTCTGACCCATATCCCGACGGGCATCGTCGTGTCCAGTCAGGTGGAGCGCAGCCATTTCCAGAACCTCGAAAACTGCCGCAACATGCTGCGCGCAAGGCTCGCCGAAATAAAGGAGCGCGAGCATCTTGAAAAGATCAGCGATATCAAGGGTGTGCAGATGAAGATCGAATGGGGCAGCCAGATCCGCTCCTACGTGTTCATGCCCTATCAGCTTGTCAAGGATCACCGCACGAACTATGAAAACGGCAATATCGACAATGTCATGAACGGCGATCTTGACGGCTTCATAAACGCGTATCTGTCCATGAAGGCAGAGACGTGATATTACAGGAAAGGTTTTGTTAAATTGAAATCCCGCGTTAGTGCGAAGGCCTGCGCCATTGCCGCTCTTGGCAGCGCGATACAGGCTTTCGGGCTGTATAATATCCACTCCATTTCCGGTGTCACCGAGGGCGGCATCCTCGGCCTTACTCTGCTGCTGCACCACTGGTTCGGCATTTCACCGGCGCTCTCGTCGCTGGTGCTCAACGCCGCCTGCTATATCCTCGGCGCGGCAGTCCTCGGCAGGAGCTTTGTTATCATGTCGGTGGTCGCCGGCGGCAGCTTCTCGGCGTTCTATTGGTTGTTTGAGCATTTCCCGCCGCTCTGGCCGGGCATTGCGGATATGCCGCTGCTCGCGGCGCTCGTCGGCGCGCTGTTCATCGGCGTCGGCGTCGGGCTTGGCGTGCGTATGGGCGGAGCCTCCGGCGGGGACGATGCGCTTGCGATGTCCATTGAAAAGCTCACAGGGATCGGCATCCAGTGGGTGTACCTCGTGGAGGATCTTATCGTCCTGACCCTGTCGCTGAGCTATATCCCGCTCCGGCGCATCGCCTATTCGCTCCTGACGGTCATCCTGTCAGGCCAGCTCATCGGCCTTGTGGCAAAGAAAAAGCCTGCCGCACCGGATGCAGGCGCCGAACCGGCGGAGGAACTTTGACACAATATCTCAGAGGGAGAACACGCAGCTTTATGTGTGTTCTCCCTCTGTTTATGGCTTTCTGAAAGAGTCATATTGAGCGTGTCAACTGATGGTGAAGCTGCGGGAAGGAAGATACGGTGAAAGAAACCCAGGAGGGGTGTCTTTCACGTCCAATAAGAAAAAATCTGAACTTTTTTGAAAGTTCAGATTTTCAAGCAGACTGGCAAAATACTTTTTTGACAGTCTGATATTCTGTTACGGTTCCTGCTTTTGACGCTCTGAAAGGATTGCCTGTATGAAGCTGTCAATAATGTCGGCGAGCATGGCCGACTGTGACGGACTGAGGACCCTGCACTTGTCTGTAAGCGCCGGCATACTGCCGCCCTGCGCTTGACCGAAAAGTATGCGGTCGCTGGATATGCCGAGAGCCACGCAAAGGTTTTTCAGCGTCGGCACCGATATTCCCACTACGCCGCGCTCAAGGTCGGAGACATACTGAGTTGACACATCTATGCGCTCAGCGAGCTGCTCCTGCGTGATGTCGGCCTGCTCGCGCGCGGCTTTGACACGCTCTCCGATCTCAATGTTTATTGCTTTCTTCTCCCTCATACGAGCCACCGCCTTTCACTATTAGTTTAACTAAAAGTGAAGTTGACAAACACAGTGCACCACTATTATAATTATCAATAGCAATGATATTATAAGCAGGGCATGAGGGACGGCAGGAATGAAGAAAGCTGTACACAGAATATCGATAAAAGGCATATGCGCATCGGCAGCGGTTTTCCTGCTGGCGGCGGCCGTCATGCTTTGTGTGCTGCGTCCGGGCGTCACAGGTACCGCAGTGAGAAAAGCGAATGAACTGCTGGACCCGAACAGGAATGATAACTGGGCTTACGCTATGGGCAAAATACTGTGCATAGGCGACAGCCTGACCGAAGGCGCGTATTTCGGCGCCGGTATGGACGGAGCCGCCATAGAGCAGAATTATCCCTACTATCTCGGGCGCATGCTGAATACGGAGGTCGTCAATGCAGGCGTTGGCGGGTACTCGGCCTCGGACTGGTACATCGAAAAAGCCGGTGACTATGATTATACCGATTATGACACGGTGATAATCTGGCTCGGCACGAATAACGGGCTGACGGATACACTGGACACAGATGTTGATCCTTTCGGCGGCTATAATGATTTTGCCGAAACGGAGACAGGGTACTACTGCAGGATCATCGAGACCGTCAAAGACGCCAACCCCGATGCGCGGATAGTGCTGATGAATATTTTCGCTACCAAGGGCGATGTGAAAACCACGAATGAAACGATAAATAAGATCGCCGCAAAATATGACCTGCACGTGATCGATACAAAGAGCCTGAGCATGGATAAGAACACAGACCTGCACGCCGGGATGAAAAATCCGCATTTCGGCAAGGGCGGCAATATTGCCGCGGCTCGGCTGATAATACGGGACATGGGCAATTATTTTGCCGAGCGTCCGCTCAGGTGTGAATACGGCGTGAGCACGGCATAAAAACGATCCCCTTCATCAGACGCGGAGTCCGATGAGGGGAATCATTGTTCACCTTATGAAATTAGTCCTGCTCCCTCTCTCGATGGCGGGGAGGGAAACTCCGGAAGCCTTCCCGGCTTCGAAGCACTTGAGCATCCATGCCATGTTGCGCGCAAGGTTGCGCATCGTCTGCATCCCCTCGGCGTCCTGCGTGACCTCGCCGGGAGTGCAGCCGTGGGCGATGTTCCAATAGCTCGACGATACGACCGGCATATTGGATATGCCGAAGTACTTGTTCACCGCGTCAAATGAAGCGGTCGTGCCGCCGCGCCGCGCTATCGCGACTGCCGCGCCGGGCTTGAAGGCGAAGGCGTCCTCGCTGCTGTAGAACACGCGGTCAAGGAAGGAAAGAATGCGCCCGCTCGGGTGGGCGTAATATACGGGTGTGCCGAAGATGAAGCCGTCGGCTTCCTTCGCCTTGGCGATGAACTCGTTCACGCCGTCGTCCGTGAAGACGCAGCCCTCATCCGTGCACCTGCCGCAGCCGATGCAGTCGCGCACCGGGGCGGGGCCGATCTGGAATATCTCATAATCTATGCCCTCCGCCTTGAGCTGTCTGCCCGCCTCCTCAAGCGCCTGATAGGTGTTGCCGTTTGCCTTGCAGCTTCCGTTGAGCATCAGTACCTTCATGTCTCTGTTTCCTCTCTCTTTTGTTTTCAGACAGCGCGGTCATATTGACGGCGCTGTCCGTAATTTCGTTATTGCCCAGCCTTATTACTTCTGGCTGGGGCCGGGGTTATAGTCACCGAAAATCAGATCATCTATATCCATGGTGTACCTCCTGTTTAGTCAGCATACAACCAATATATGCACGATGTGCCGCATATATGACTGCAAGTTAATCCGAAGTCTTACTATCAATTGACAAGGTCACGCACACAAGCTCCGGACGGTTGAGAAAGCGCGGAACAACGATCGAGTTTCCAAGCCCGCGCGAAACGATCATCACGGTATTATTCTCTTCATACATGCCCTTTTCGTATTCCGCACCGAGGCGGCGGTGAACATCGAGCAGGCCGCCGATAAACGGCAGGCGGACTATTCCGCCGTGGGCGTGGCCGCTGAGGACGAGGTCGACCGGCAGTCCGGGAAAGCCTGTGAGCGTATCATTGCGGTGATAGAGCCAGAGGACGAAGTCGTCCGGGTACTCCCCGCGCAGCCTTGAGGCAAGCTCCGGCGGCGTCTCCATATCGGCGCGGCCGTTTTTATCCTCCGCACCGCAGACGATGATGCGCGAGGAGCCACAGTATAAGGGCTCATAGGAGTTGCTCAGAAAATGTGCGCCGTGGCTGAGCGCAAGCTCCCTCACCTTATCCACGCAGTGCGCTGCCCACTCATGGTTGCCGTTTATACAGTATATGGGCGCGATGCCCTCAATGCCGTCGAGCAGACTTTTAAAGGCGGGCAGATCGGATGGGTAGGTTATCATGTCCCCGAGGATGGCGATCATGTCGGGCTTCGCGTCCGACACGGCGCGGACGAGACGGGAATTGTCCTTGCCGAAGCTCATCCCATGCAGGTCGGAGAGGACGGCGATGCGGAAGCCGTCAAACTCCGGTGGGAGATCGTCGAACCGCGCGCTGTATTCGGTTGTTTCGAGGGTGAAGCGGCTGTCCAGAACGATGCAGGCAGTCAGCATGATTGCCGCAGCCGCCGCGGTGAGCTTACGGTTCATTGGCACCTCCGTGATTAATCGCATTTATTTTAACACACATTCGTGTCGAAAACAGCATTATATTATAAAACTAATTTTAATAATTTGAGAATAGTCGCAATATGGCTTGAATCGCGGGGAGACTTGCGTTATAATACCTTAGTCTGTTCAGATAGCTTGTTACAGCTTACGCATTACGCGAAAATTACGCAAAGGATGAGATGACATAAGATGAGTGCATCGACCGAGAAGAAGAACCGTCAGGCCGCCCGCGAAGCCGGTACTGACAAGAAGATGCTGGCCGCGCAGGAAGAGGCCAGCAAAAAGGCGCAGAGCAAGAGACGCTGGACGCTGGGTACCATCGGCGTCGTGCTGCTGATCGCGCTTATTATTTTCCTTGACTCCGGAGTCCTGTATAAGACCACGGCCTATACCATAGGCGACAGGAGCTATTCCGCCTCCGAGCTCAGCTATCACTATGCCACGCAGTATTACAGCACCGCCAACCAGTACGGCAGCTATGCCTCGCTGCTCGGCCTTGATACCTCCACCGGCATCAGAGGGCTCGGCAAGCAGACCAGCCCCTACGGCGGCACATGGAAAGAGCAGTTCCTGACCGCAGCTGAGAATGAACTGCTTCAGGTCAAGGCTCTGTGCGACTATGCCAAGGCAAACGGCATCGAGCTTACCGAGGATGAGATAGCCGAGGTAGACGCGAACTTTGAGAACCTTGAATCTATGGCAAAGCTTCAGGGCTACGCCAGCGCCGATAAGATGCTCGCCGCGAACTACGGCCAGGGCGTGACGGTCGAGATGGCACGCAGCGCTGCTATAGACGCCGCTCTTGCCAACAAGGCAAGCACCGAGAAGCAGAATTCTCTCGAATACAGCTCCGATGAGCTTGAGGCAAAGTACGAAGAGAACAAGGACTCCTGGGATAAGTTCGGCTATGTCTACTACTTTGTAGAGGCTGAGAAGACCACGACTCAGGACGCCGACGGCAACGATACCCAGACCGTCACCCCCGAAGCACTTGACGCCGCCAAGGCCAAGGCCGATGCGATAGTCGCAGCCTACAACAAGGCCGACGATAAGCTTGAGGGCGAAGAGAAGCTCAATGCCGCGCTCACCGAAGCCGGGATCGACGGTGCCGCTCAGTCCGCTTCCTCCGTCTCCGGCAGCAGCATCACCACCGCGGCCGATTGGCTCAAGGACGCCAGCCGCAAGGCCGGTGACATCACCGCCGAGGTAAACAGCGGCGAGACCGGCTATAACGTCGTCGTGTTCCTCAGTCGTGACGACAACCACTATAACACCGTTTCCGTGCGCCATATCCTCATAAAGGCTGAGAAGTCCGCAGACGGCACCTACACCGACGAGGCCAAGGCCGCAGCCAAGGCGCGCGCCGAGGAGATCCTTGCCGAGTTCAACTCCGGCGATAAGACCGAGGACAGCTTCGCCGAGCTCGCAAACAAGTATTCCGAGGACGAAGGCTCCAACACCAACGGCGGCCTGTATGAGAACATCGCCAAGGGGCAGATGGTTCAGGAGTTCAACGACTTCTGCTTTGCCGATCACAAGGCCGGTGACACCGGCATCGTCTACGGCGAGAGCAGCAGCTACGCCGGGTACCATGTGATGTATTTCGTCGGCGAGGGCGAGCAGTACAGCGATTATCTTGCCAAGAACAGCCTGCTCACTTCCGATATGAATGCATGGCTCGAGGAGCTCACCTCCGCTTATGAGACCTCCGTCGGCGGCGGTATCCGTTTTGTCGGCAAATAAAGCACGTATCACACATAAGGCAAACCAAAAGGCCGCCGTTGATCGGCGGCCTTTTTTCGGAGGATAGACTATGAATGAAAGAACTCTGCGCGCGCGGATGCTGCTTGGCGAAGAGGCGATGGAGAAGCTCGCCGGGAGCCATGTGGCCGTGTTCGGGCTTGGCGGCGTCGGCTCATGGTGTGCCGAAGCGCTGGCGAGAGCGGGCGTTGGCCGCCTGACCCTTATCGATCAGGACACCGTCGGCGAGAGCAACATAAACCGCCAGCTCTGCGCCCTCGGCTCCACCGTCGGCATGGGCAAGGCATCCGTCATGGCACAGCGCGCGCTGGACGTAAACCCGGATATAGACGTGAAGTGCATCGAGGGGCACTATGAGGCGGCGGACAGGGAGCGCTTCTTCGGCGGCTATGACTATGTCGTCGACGCGATCGACCTCGTCTCCTGCAAGGTCGATCTGATAATGAGCTGCATGGAGCGCGGGATACCGATCGTCTCCGCCCTCGGCACGGGAAACAAGAAGGATGCGTCGCTATTGCGGATCGCCGACATTTCCAAGACAAGCGGCTGCGCGCTTGCGCGCGTTGTGCGGCGTGAGCTGCGGCAGCGCGGCGTGACGCACCACACCGTCGTGTTCAGCCCGGAGGAGCCGATGGAACCGGAGCAGCTGGAGGCTCCGCCCCCCGGACGGCGAAGTGTTCCCGGTTCGCTCGTATGGGTGCCGGCCTCGGCTGGACTGCTGCTGTGCCAGCATGTCGTCACCGAACTGATAAAATGAACACCTATAACAAAGCACCGGAGGAAGCCTTGGCTTGCTTCGGTGCTTTTGTTTTATCCGGGCAGCATGATATATCTCCAGAGGTGTGCTTTTGCATGTCCCCATTATGGCACATCTGCTGTCCAAAATGTACCCCCTCCGTGCCCACTTTTAGCTTACCACTTCACGACGATGCGGCGCGTTTTCTATATTCAGTTCGCTGCCGCAGATCGGGCATTTCCCGTCCTCCGGTGTGAGCTTTGCCATGCAGCTTGGGCAGAAGAACAGCTCTTTCATGCGCATTTCCTCCGAATGGTATTTATGCCTAATATAATACCATACTGCATGAACAAAGATCAATGTTTAGAGTTGCTTACTATGCGGTTTTTGTAAAAGTGTAGGCTCTATACCAATGGCTGGAGTAATCAATTTTTTCGGATACATCCAGTTTTTAGTTCAGAGCCCAACGAAAATCAGCGCCCCGGGTGACCGGGGCGCTGAAATGGTTTATGCGATTTTTCGGCTTATTCGTAGAGAGCCTTGAGCTTGAGCAGGTGCTCGTAACGCTCCTTGGCGTTCTCCTCGGATGCCGCGAAGAGCTTGGTAGCTCTCTCGGGGAACTCGCGGGTCAGACGGCTGTAGCGCGCCTCGTTCATCAGGAACTCCTGGTAACCGCCGGCAGGCTCCTTGCTGTCGAGAGTGAAGGGCTTCTCTGCGTCCGGATTGAATCTGAACAGATTCCAGTAACCGCACTTGACAGCCTTCTCCATCTCCTTCTGGCAATTCTCCATACCGCCCTTGATGCTGTGCATCTCGCAGGGGGAGTAAGCGATGATGAGGGACGGGCCCTTGTGAGCCTCGGCCTCGGCGATAGCCTTGAGGGTCTGGACCTTGTTTGCGCCCATTGCGATCTGTGCAACGTAGACGTAACCGTAGGTCATAGCGATCTCGGCGAGAGACTTGGACTTGATTTCCTTACCGGCAGCCGCGAACTGAGCGACCTGACCGATGTTGGAAGCCTTGGAGGCCTGTCCGCCGGTGTTGGAGTAAACCTCGGTGTTGAAGACGAAGACGTTGACGTCCTCACCGGAGGCGAGAACATGGTCGACGCCGCCGAAGCCGATGTCGTATGCCCAACCGTCGCCGCCGAAGATCCAGACGGACTTCTTGTTGAGGTAATCCTTCTTTGCGAGGATCTCCTTGGCAGCGTCGCAGCATGCGCCGTTTGCCTCGATGATGGAGAGAAGACGCTTTGCGGGCTCCTGGTTGTTGCTGCCGTCGTCATAGGTGGCGAGGTAATCCTGAGCGGCCTTCTTGAGCTCGTCGCTCTCAGCGTTCTCAGCAACTGCTTCGACGCTCTTCTTCAGGTCGTCACGGATCTTCTTCTGGCCGAGGTAGATGCCGAGGCCATGCTCAGCGTTATCCTCGAAGAGGGAGTTTGCCCATGCGGGACCCTTGCCTTCCTTGTTGACGGTGTAGGGAGAGGTTGCAGCCGGGCCGCCCCAGATGGACGAGCAGCCGGTAGCGTTGGAGATTATCATGTGGTCGCCGAAGAGCTGAGTTACGAGACGAGCATAGCTGGTCTCGGCGCAGCCTGCGCAGGAGCCGCTGAACTCGAGGTACGGCTGCGCGAACTGGCTGAACTTCACGTTGTCGGCAACGAACATATCCTTCTTCTCGGAGACGTTCTTGACCATGTAGTTGAAGACTTCCTGCTGCTCGATCTGGCTCTCCATGGGAACCATTTCGATAGCATGGACAGCGCACTGGCTGATGCAGACGCCGCAGCCCATGCAGTCGAGCGGGGAGACGGCCATGGTGAACTTGTATTCGCCCTTGCCCTTACCGGCCTTGATGTCGGCGAGCTTGGCCTGCTCGGGAGCGGCAGCCGCCTCATCAGCGGTGAGCGCGAAGGGACGGATGGTAGCGTGCGGGCAGACAAATGCGCACTGGTTGCACTGTACGCACTTCTCGGCGTCCCACTTGGGAACGGAGACGGCTATGCCGCGCTTCTCGTATGCGGCAGCGCCGAGCTGGAAGGTGCCGTCGACGTGGTCGACAAAGGTGGAAACAGGCAGGGAGTCGCCGTCCATCTTGTCGATGGGGTTGAGGATGTTCTCGACCATCTTGACGGTCTTGGGCAGACCGGTGACGGACTCGGCAGCGGCATCATCGGTGGCCTCGGCCCAGTATGCGGGGACCTCGACCTTGTGGTACGCGGTAGCACCGGCGTCGATTGCGGCATAGTTCATGTCGACAATGTCCTGACCCTTCTTCAGGTAGGAGTGCAGGGCGGCGTCCTTCATGTACTGGATAGCCTCAGCCTCGGGCATGACCTTTGCCAGAGAGAAGAATGCGGACTGGAGAATGGTGTTGGTGCGCTTGCCCATGCCGATCTTCTTTGCGAGGTCGATAGCGTCGATCATGTAAAGCTGGATGTTGTTCTTCGCGATGTAGCGCTTGGAAGCGGCGTCAAGATGATGCTCGAGCTGTGCGAAATCCCACTGGCAGTTGACGAGGAACACGCCGCCGGGCTTGACGTCACGCACTATCGGGAAGTGCTTGGTGATGTAGGAAGGAACATGGCAGGCAACGAAGTCGGCCTTGTTGATGTAGTACGGGCTCTTGATGGGCTTATCGCCGAAGCGCAGGTGGCTGATGGTGACACCGCCGGTCTTCTTGGAGTCGTACTGGAAGTAAGCCTGAACGAACTTATCGGTATGGTCGCCGATGATCTTGATGGAGTTCTTGTTCGCACCGACAGTGCCGTCGCCGCCGAGACCCCAGAACTTGCACTCGATGGTGCCTTCTGCCGCAGTGTTGGGTGCGGGCTCTTCGGTGAGGGACATGTTGGTGACATCATCGATGATGCCGATGGTGAACTGGCGCTTCATTTCCGCCTTCTTGAGTTCGTTGTAAACAGCGAACACGGAAGCGGGAGGAGTATCCTTAGAGCCGAGACCGTAGCGGCCGCCGATAACGGTGACGTCGGTCTTGCCGGCGTTAGCAAGCGCGGTGACGACATCGAGGTAGAGCGGCTCGCCCTGTGCGCCGGGTTCCTTGGTGCGGTCGAGGACTGCGATCTTCTTCGCGGTCGCGGGGATGGCGGCAAGGAGCTTATCCGGGCAGAAAGGACGGAACAGGCGGCACTTGACAAGACCGACCTTCTCGCCATGAGCGGTCAGATAGTCGATGACTTCCTCTGCGACATCGCAGATGGAGCCCATAGCGATGATGACGCGGTCAGCATCGGGAGCGCCGTAGTAGTTGAAGAGCTGGTAATCGGTGCCGAGCTTGGCATTGATCTTGCCCATGTACTCCTCGACTATTGCGGGGACTGCCTCATAGTACTTGTTGGAAGCTTCACGGTTCTGGAAGAAGATATCGCCGTTTTCGTGGGAGCCGCGCATTACGGGGTGCTCGGAGTTCAGCGCTCTGTCTCTGAAGGCCTTGACGGCGTCCATGTCGACCATGTCCTTGAGATCGTCATAATCCCAGACCTGGATCTTCTGCAGCTCGTGAGAGGTGCGGAAGCCGTCGAAGAAGTTGAGGAAAGGAACTCTGCCCTTGATAGCCGCGAGGTGTGCGACCGGGGACAGGTCCATGACTTCCTGAACGTTGGACTCGGCCAGCATCGCGAAACCGGTCTGGCGGCAAGCCATAACGTCGCTGTGGTCACCGAAGATGTTCAGGGTGTGGCTTGCGAGGGTACGTGCGCTGACGTGGAACACGCCGGGCAGCAGCTCGCCTGCGATCTTGTACATGTTGGGGATCATCAGGAGCAGGCCCTGGGATGCGGTGTAAGTGGTGGTCAGAGCGCCTGCGTTCAGAGAACCGTGGACCGCACCAGCGGCGCCGGACTCTGCCTGCATTTCCTGAACCTTTACAGTCGAGCCGAATATATTTTTACGGCCTGCCGCACTCCACTGGTCCACGAAATCTGCCATAGGGCTGGACGGTGTAATGGGGTAGATTGCTGCAACTTCAGTAAACGCGTAGGATACATGGGCGGCCGCGTTGTTGCCGTCCATTGTCTTGAAGTGTCTCTCCATTAGTTTCATCTCCATTTTCAGTTTTTGCTTTTTCTTTGCTCATCTATTGAATGGACACATTGTATTTTAACATCATCGCGGCGAAATGTAAACCGATTACCGCAATTTTTATGTCAAAAAAATAGCCATGCTGGGAGGAAAAACAGTCATATTAACAGCTCTTGCAGGGCTTGACGCGCAGTGGTATAATAATATAATTGACCGATGGGGATAGATATCCGCCCACGCGGCCAATAAAAGTATATCACATGGAGGGATTTCCCATGACAAGAATAGACATTTTTTCCGGCTTCCTCGGCGCGGGCAAGACCACTCTTATCCGCAAGCTCATCAATGAGGGCTACAAGGGACAGAAGCTCGTGCTCATTGAGAACGAGTTCGGCGAGATCGCCATTGACGGCGGCTTTCTGAAAGACGCCGGCGTACAGATCACCGAGATGAACTCCGGCTGCATCTGCTGCACGCTGGTCGGCGACTTCACCAAGGCGCTCAAGAAGGTCATGGACGATTACGCGCCCGACCGCATCATCATCGAGCCGTCAGGCGTCGGCAAGCTGTCCGACGTCGCAAAGGCTGTGGAGCACGTCGAGGGCGCGCACATCGGCGCGAAGGTCACTGTTGTTGACGCCGGCAAGTGCCGCATGTTTATGCGCAACTTCGGTGAGTTCTTCAACGATCAGGTCGAGAATGCTGACCTCATCGTCATGAGCCGTACCGATATCACCCCCGAAGCCAAGGTGCAGACCGCGGCGGACATGCTCCGTACCCTGAACCATGACGCAGGTCTCATCACCACCCCGCTCGACAAGATCAGCGGCGAGCAGATCCTTGAAGCGATGGACAAGAACGGCCTGCGCGCGCAGATGGAGGAGCTCGAGCATGAGCACGAGCATCACCACCATGACCACGACGATGACGACGATGACGATGATTGCTGCTGCGGTCACGACCATGAGCACCACCATCACCACGACCACGACGACGATGACGACGATTGCTGCTGCGGTCACGATCATGACCACGATCACGAGGAGCACGAGCATCATCACCACGATCACGACCATGACCACGGCGACGAGTGCTCCTGCGGCTGCCACGATCACGATCATGAGCACCACCATCACCACCATGCTGACGAGGTCTTCACCAGCTGGGGCATGGAGACGCCGCGCAAGTTCACTGAGGAGAGCCTTAAGAAGATCCTCGAAGCCCTCGATGAGAGCGCCGTCTACGGCACTATCCTGCGCGCCAAGGGCATAGTCGACGCAAGCGACGGCGACTGGCTCTACTTTGACTACACCCCCGGCGAATACGACGTGCGCCGCGGCAATGCCGCCGTCACCGGCCGTTTCTGCGTGATCGGCTCTAAGCTCAACGAGCAGGCGCTGAAGGAGCTGTTTGAAGTTGAATAAGAAGCCGAAAGAGATGCCGGTATATCTCTTCACGGGTTTCCTGGAGAGCGGCAAGACCAAGTTCATACAGGAGACGCTTGAGGACAAGCGCTTCTGCAATAAGGAAAAGACCCTGCTGCTCGTCTGCGAGGAGGGCGAGGAGGAGTACGCGCCCGAGCAGTTCGCGACGGATACCGTCGTCATCCGTGTGCTTGAAGGTCAGGAGCAGCTCACGACCGAGAACCTCACCAAGTGGGCACAGGAGACGAAAGCTGACCGCGTCGTTATTGAGTATAACGGCATGTGGCTGCTCGACGCACTCTATGCCGCGATGCCCGAGGGCTGGGTCGTCTATCAGGAGTTCATGTTCGCCGATGCCGGGACTTTCCTGAGCTACAACGGCAACATGCGCCAGCTCGTCTATGATAAGCTCAAGAGCTGCGGGCTCGTTGTTTTCAACCGCTTCAAGCCCGATATGGACAAGATGGAGTTTCACAAGGTCGTGCGCGCCGCGTCCCGCCGCGCCGACATTGCATACGAATCCACCGATGGCAAGGTCGTCTATGACGATATTGAGGATCCCCTGCCGTTCGACCTGAACGCGCCGGTAATCGAGATAGGCGACGCGGACTTTGCCGAGTGGTACCGCGACCTCGGCGAGACCCCGGCAAACTACGAGGGCAAGACCGTGCGCTTCAAGTGCCGCGCGCTCAAGCGCAGCAAGATGCCGGCAAACACCTTCATCGTCGGCAGGCACGTCATGACCTGCTGCGTTGAAGATATCCAGTTTGCCGCGCTGGTCTGCCAGTGGGACAAGGCCGACACCGTGCAGGACGACAGCTGGATGATCCTCACGGCGAAGCTGAACTTCAAGTTCAACAAGGCCTATGGCCGCAAGGGACCTGTGCTCAGCTATGTTTCGCATGAGCTGTGCGAGGCGCCGGAGCAGCCTGTCGCAACGTTCTATTGATTTTGAATGACCGCGAACCGCCGGGGATAAGCTCACCGGCGGTTCTTTTTGGAAAATTGGTGTTCTTAATAGATTTTTTACGGTGTCCGACAACGAAAAAATAATTTTTCATTTGATCTCCTGCTCAAGTATATCAAGCCCTCGCTGTAAAGAAAAAAAGCTTGACAGGGCATAGGAACGGTAGTATAATCCGTTAAGTCAAAAAGCTTGACAGGGGGGCTTTGCGTGGAAAACAGCAGATTTACAAGAAGTATGCTGCTGGATTTTTACGGGGAGCTTCTGACGGACAAGCAGAGGGAATGCTTCGACCTGCACTATAACGAGGATCTTTCGCTCGCGGAGATCGCCGAACAGCTCGGCGTTTCGCGGCAGGGCGTGTGGGATAACATCAGGCGCGCCGAGACTGCGATGGAGGATATCGAAGCAAAGACCGGACTGCTGTGCCGCTTTGAGGAGAATCGCCGCGAGCTTGAGAGCCTGCTGACAAGGTTCGAAGCGCTGACGGGTATGACTCAGGGCGAGGCGCAGGACGCGGCAAGAGCCGCGGCGGAAGAAGTCAGAGCGATCATTGCGAGAGGGTAAAACATGGCGTTTGAAAGCTTATCCGAAAAATTGAATGCGGCTTTCAAAAAGCTGCGCGGCAAAGGCCGCCTGTCCCCCGCCGATGTGAAGGACGCGATGCGCGAGGTGCGCATGGCGCTGCTGGAGGCGGACGTCAGCTACAAGGTCGTCAAGGACTTTGTAAAGAACGTCACGGAGAAGGCCACGGGCGCGGACGTGCTCGAAGCGCTCTCCCCGGCGCAGATGATCGTCAAGATCGTCAACCAGGAGCTGTGCGAGCTGATGGGCGGACAGAACCAGAAGCTCAACATCTCTTCGAAGCTGCCGAGCGTCGTGATGCTCGTCGGCCTGCAGGGCGCAGGCAAAACCACAAACGGCGCAAAACTCGCAGGCTACATGAAGAAGCAGGGCAAGCGCCCGTTGCTCGCCGCCTGCGACATTTACCGTCCCGCCGCAATAAAGCAGCTGGAAACGGTCGGCGCGCAGCTTGACGTTCCGGTGTTCCAGATGGGGCAGACAAACCCCGTGGATATAGCCAAGGCAGCTATTGAGCACGCGAAGAAGCACGGCAACGACATCGTCTTTCTCGACACGGCAGGCCGCCTGCACATTGATGCGGAGCTTATGGACGAGCTCAAGAACATCAAGGCGGCAGTCGAACCGGCAGAAATTCTGCTGGTAGTTGACGCGATGACCGGTCAGGACGCGGTGAACGCCGCGAACGCCTTTGACGAGGCACTCGGCATCACGGGCGTCATGCTCTCAAAGCTTGACGGCGACGCGAGAGGCGGCGCGGCGCTCTCGATAAGAGCGGCGACGGGCAAGCCCATAAAGTTCATCGGCACGGGTGAAAAGCTCGACATGATAGAGCCTTTCCACCCCGACCGCATGGCCTCGCGCATACTCGGCATGGGCGATATGCTCACGCTCATAGAAAAGGCGGAGCAGAGCTTCGACCAGAAAAAGGCGCTTGAAGCCGCGGAGCGGCTCAAGAGCAACCGCTTCACCCTGAGCGACTACCTCGACCAGATGGCGCAGCTCAAGAACATGGGCGACCTTGAGAGCATCATGGGGATGATCCCCGGGATGGACTCGAAGGCACTCAAGGGCGCAAAGATCGACGAGAAGGCAATGGCGAGGCAGGAAGCGATAATCCTGTCGATGACGCAGGCCGAGCGCAATAACCCCTCGATCCTCAACTCGAGCCGCAAGAAGCGCATCGCCGCGGGCTCCGGCACCTCGGTGGTCGACGTCAACCGCCTGCTCAAGCAGTTCGAGGCAGTGCAGCAGCTCACAAAGCAGTTCTCCGGGAAGAACATGAAGAAGCTCCAGAAGAAGATGGGGCGCATGGGCGGCCTCGGAGGAATGGGCGGAGGCTTCCCCGGCCTCGGCTTCTGAAAACGGGGAGCTTAAATTTGCTTACAAACGCGAAAGCGCTTGTAATATAGAAACGAAAATACATGGAGGTGAATATACATGGTTAAAATCAGACTTCGCAGAATGGGCGCTAAGAAGGCTCCTTACTACCGCATAGTCGTTGCTGATTCCCGCTGCCCGCGTGACGGCCGCTTTATCGAAGAGCTCGGCACCTACGACCCGATGGCTGAGAGCGATAAGCTCACGGTCAACATGGAGCGTGCAAAGTACTGGATCGCAAACGGCGCACAGCCCACTGATACCGTCCGCGGTCTTCTCAAGAAGATTGAGGCCTGAAAAGGAGTTCCCGGCACATGAAAGAGCTTTTGACCTATATTGTGCAGAGCCTGGTCGATAATCCCGATCAGGTATCTGTGACCGAGCGCAAAGCCGACGGTGAGACGGTCTACGAGGTTCGCGTAGCCGACGGCGATATGGGCAAGGTTATCGGCCGGCAGGGCAGGATCGTAAAACAGATCCGCATCCTTATGCGGGCCGTCGCCCAGAGAAAGGGCAAAAAAGTTTCGGTCGAGATCATGGACTGAGATGATAAAACCCCGCTGTGACTGTGAGAGCAGCCGCGGCGGGGTTTTGTTATATCCGGATGCGGAACATAAAGCGTTGAAATCTTGGAGAGTAAATGGTATTATAAAAGAAATCTGGCACAGAAACGGAGGCGCACAGCCATGCTGAACGAGATCATAAGGCGCATATATGAGTCCGGTGAGTATGCCGGTATATACGCAAACGCCGAGGACACTTCAAAATTCATGTACGGCAGGATCGTCGCATTCGACGGGGAGTTCTTCGCAGCGTCGCTGGTGTCTCCTGATGGAGCGTTCGACGGCATAACGGTACAGGATGCGGAGAGCGTCGTCCGGATAGAGCTTGACGGCGGCTATTCCGCGAGGATGAAGAAGCTCATGGCCGGGGTATACACGGAGGAGAAGTTCGATATATCCTGCGAGGACGTGCGCGGCTCGGCGCTGGAGGCAGCGAAAAAGGCCGGGTGCATAGTGTCGATAGAGCTGCTCGGCAGCGGCGTTTCAGATGTGATCGGCATTGTGGAGGACATTGACGGCGGCATGTACCGGATAGCGCAGGTGAACGAGGACGGCAGTGGCGACGGTATATCGTACATATCTCTCGATGCGATAACGGAGCTTGGCTTTGCGTCGGCAGACGAGAGAAGAATAGAGCGGCTGCACAAGTGAGTGCAGGAAATAGGATCACAGTAAAGGGGTAATGTAAATAAGTGAAGAATACGAACAAATTCAGCTTCAAAAATATAATTATGCTTACCGTGGCAGGGATCATAAACGCCTTCGGAATCACGATCTTTCTCAGCCCGGTGAAGCTTTATGACAGCGGCATTTCGGGAACATCGATGCTGCTTGACCAGATAACGCCGGAGTACCTGTCCCTGTCAGTCTTCCTGCTGATCCTGAACATTCCGCTGTTCCTGTTCGGGCTGAAGAAGCAGGGCAAGCTTTTCACTGGCTACGCGATATATACCGTCGCGATATATTCGCTTTCCGCGTGGCTGATAACCGACGTTCTGCCGATAGACGTCAGCATGGCCTCGCCCCTCGCGGGGACGGATCTGCTGCTGTGCGCGCTGTTCGGCGGCGTGATATCCGGTATAGGCAGCGGTCTTGCGATCCGCTGCGGCGGCGCGATGGACGGCATTGAGGTCATGGCGGTCATATTTGCAAAGCGGCTCGGCGTCACCGTCGGCACCTTTGTGATGGTCTACAACATACTTCTGTACATCGTCTGCGGGATAGTGCTGCAAAGCTGGATACTGCCGCTCTACTCCATCGTCACCTACGCGGCGGCGCTGAAGACGATAGACTTCATCGTGGAGGGCATCGACAGAGCCAAGTGCGCGGTCATCATAACCGAAAAGCCAAAGGAGATATGCGCGGCGCTGGGCGAGGCCTTTGAAAGCGGCACGACCCGGCTCGACGCAAAGGGCGGCTTCTCAAACCGCGACAAGGCGATGATCTATTTCGTCGTGAACAGGTACCAGATCATCCGTATGCGGGACATCGTCCACAGCATCGACCCGGCGGCCTATATCACGATAAGCGAGATCGCCGATGTTTTTTCTGTAAATAACAACGATTAATGAAATTGCACGCATTGGGGTCGTTGACAAAGGCCTCAATGTGTGTTATTCTGTCAATGCTCCCGCCGCCGGGTGGGAGGAAATGAGCATTTGCTTCGTATCGATAGGCCTTAGAAGATACGAATGCAGACGTATTTTTTTATTTTACCGGGAGGAAGATAAAGTGGAATGGTTATATCTTGGCATCGCGGGGGCGATGGAGTTGCTGTGGTCGACGTTCCTGAAATTCTCGGAGGGCTTCACGAAGCCCATGCCGACAGTTATCACCCTCGCAGGGCTTGCGGCAAGTATGTTCTTTCTCGCGAAAGCGGCGAAGGTGCTGCCTATCGGCACGGCCTACGGCATATGGACGGGCATCGGCGCGCTCGGCGCGGTGATAGTCGGGATCGTTGTTTTCAAGGAGCCCGCTACGGCGGGGAGAATATTCTTCGCGTCGTTGCTGCTCGTCGCCATCGTCGGGCTGAAGTTCACCTCGGCTTGAGGGAAACAGGTATTGAAAATAAGCAAACCGGATGGTATTATCAAGTAAGATAATACTATCCGGAGGAATTTATCAATGATTGACATATCTGTTCTGACAGGCGAGCGGCTGACGTACATAAGCCGGGCAGCAGACATGCTGGTCCTTTCGTTCGGGGATGATATATGTAGGAACTATCGCGGCGAATGGCTGTCAAGGTACGCCCTGCACTGTCAGTGCGCATGGAGGATAACGGACGGGCACGGAAAGATCGTGCTGGCAAGGGTCGATATCTTTTTCCCGCCGGAGGGTGAGGAATTTATCGTGGACTTCGACTGGGACGTCCGCGGGAACAATGCCTTCGACCGAAAGTCCGTCGAAATACTCTCTGGCGGCGAAGTCACTGTGACCGCGGCAAGGCTTGTCAATGGCTGCGATATAAAGCTTGAGCTTTCAAACGGGCTGCGCTTCGAGAGCTTCGCGGATTCAAGCATTGAGGAGTACTGGCGGCTTGTCGTAAGAGACGAAGAGGATTCGGTACAGCTCGTAGCCGAGCCGACCGGGATAAGTGAGGTATAAAGGATACGTTAAAACTGGATTCTGTATCAACAGTTTGGTTGAAGTACAGGAAAAACGGCTGCGCTCCAGAAAGGGAGCGCAGCTGTTTTTTCGGGCTTGTGCGCTAAATGTGCGCCAAATTTTCGAATGCTTTTCCCACTCTCACTCTTACAATCTGTTGAAAGCTATGATATGCTGTCGACGGTACCGACGTCGTATCGAACGTGGCGGACGAAATTTTCAAGCTCTTTCTGTGCGGCCATGAAAAGCGCATCTGCCTCGCTACGGGTGTCGGCAGCTATGAGTTGCGTTGCTCTCGCTTGCAAGCGCTCATGCTCCCACTCCTTTTCTGGTTTCGTACTAAACCGTGCTGTTATCGAGATAGGAAGAAGCGCCGTCACGCCGGGTGTGACGATACTCGTGGGCGTCGCGCTGGCAAAGCTCATCGCGCCGCCTATCGGGACGGCGGCAAACGCGCTCGGTCTGCTGATAATCGAGGCGACGAATCTGCGCCCGTTCTTTAAAATAAACCACAAGGTGCAGCGCATCCTTTCGGATGGCTGCACCTTCTTTTTGTTTCAGAACAGTCCGGATATCTTACCCGTGCTGTCGACGTCTATGCGCTCTGCGGCGGGAAGCTTCGGGAGCCCCGGCATTGTGAGTACGTCGCCCGTCAGCGCGACGATGAAGCCCGCCCCGGCGGAGACCTTGACCTCGCGCACGGTCACGGTGAAGTCCTCCGGTGCGCCGAGCTTTGTCTTGTCGTCGGAGAAGCTGTACTGCGTCTTCGCGATGCACACGGGCATATGCGCCATGCCGAGCGCCGTGAGCCGGTTTATCTGCGCGGAGGCCTCGGGGAGAACTTCAATGTCCCGCCCGCGGTAGACGCGCTGCACTACGGCGCGCAGCTTGTCCTCAATGCTGCCGTCAAGACCGTATGCAAAGCGGAAATCACCGGGCTGCTCACACAGCTTTACGACGGCCTCGGCAAGCTCCGTGCCGCCCGCGCCGCCCTGCGCCCATACATCGCTCAGCGCAGCCTCCACGCCGAGCTCGCGGCAGCGCTCGCGCACCAGCTCAAGCTCTGCTTCGGTGTCGGTCGGGAAACGGTTGATCGCAACGACGGTCGGCAGACCGTATACATCCTTCATATTTGCCACGTGCCGCAGCAGGTTCGGCAGCCCACGCTCGAGCGCCGCGAGATCCTCGTGCGAGAGCTCATCCTTCGCAAGCCCGCCGTGCATCTTGAGCGCGCGCACCGTCGCCACAACAACGGCGGCGGAGGGCGTAAGCCCCGCGAGACGGCACTTTATATCGAGGAACTTCTCTGCGCCGAGGTCGGCACCAAAGCCCGCCTCGGTCACGGCGTAGTCGCCGAGGCGCATTGCCATGCGCGTTGCGGTGACGCTGTTGCAGCCGTGCGCGATGTTCGCAAACGGCCCGCCGTGTACAAAGGCGGGAGTCCCCTCAAGGGTCTGGACAAGGTTCGGCTTTATCGCGTCCTTCAGGAGCGCCGCCATCGCGCCGACGGCCTTGAGGTCGCCCGCGGTGACGGGCTTTCCGTCATAGGTGTAGCCGACGATGATGCGCGCGAGACGCGCCTTGAGGTCGTCGATGGAGCTTGCCATGCAGAAAATCGCCATCGTCTCGGTTGCGACGGTTATCTCGAAGCGGTCGTCCCGCGGCACGCCGCCCGTCCTGCCGCCGAGCCCGTCGCGCACGCAGCGCAGCTGGCGGTCGTTCATGTCCACGCAGCGCGTCCATGTGATGCTCTCGGGGTCGATGTTAAGGGCGTTTCCCTGATATATATGGTTATCGAGCATCGCAGCGAGGAGGTTGTTCGCCGCGCCGATGGCGTGGATATCGCCGGTGAAGTGCAGGTTAATGTCCTCCATCGGGACGACCTGCGCCCGGCCTCCGCCGCAGGCGCCGCCCTTTATGCCGAACACCGGACCGAGCGACGGCTCACGCATGGCGATCACCGCGTTTTTGCCTATGCGGCGCAGCCCGTCGGCAAGGCCGATGGCCGTGGTCGTCTTGCCCTCGCCGGCGGGCGTAGGCGTGATGGCCGTGACGAGGATGAGCTTACCCTCGTGCTCCGCGTGCTCATCCAGCAGGGACAGATCGACCTTCGCCTTGTACCTGCCGTACTGTTCAAGATCTTTATTTTCAATGCCGAGCCTGTCCGCGACCTCCGTTATGGGGAGCATTTCGCAGGCCTGGGCGATTTCTATGTCAGATAACATGGCACCTCTCCTTTCCGGGAAACAAAAACTATAAAATTATACCACAACCTCGCCTAATACAAAAGGGGGTAATATACTAGGAACGCTTGATTTTCACGCATAATCGTAGTATTCTAACCGCTGTCAGAACACCAGGGGGCACAGGAGGGACAGCTATGACGGAAAAACACGATATCAATATCCTTGACCATATCACCGCCGCACAGCGCGAAGCGGCGGAGCTGATGATGCAGGCGCACGGGATACTTGCCGAGTGCAAGACCGGGCACCGTGATGTCGTCACGCAGTACGACCGGCGCATACAGGAGCTGCTCATGCAGCGGCTGAGCCGGGACGTTCCGGGCGCGCACTTCTTATGCGAGGAGAACGGGCAGCAGGACCCGACGGACGCGGAGCATCTTTTCATCATCGACCCCATTGACGGGACGATGAACTTTGTCCGCGGCTTCGGGCACAGCTGCATATCCGTGGCATATATGAGCCGCGGCGAGCTGCGCGCGGCGTCGGTGTATAACCCATATCTGGACGAGCAGTTCACCGCGCTCTCGGGCGAGGGTGCATGGCTCAACGGCCGCCCCATCCACGTCGAGGATGCGCCGCTGTCGGAGACGGTCGTCTGCTGCGGCACGTCCCCCTACAGTCCGGAGCTTGCCGATGAGACCTTTGATATAATCAAAAAGCTCTTCATCGCCTCTTTGGATATCCGCCGCGAGGGCTCCGCGGAGCTTGACCTCTGCTCCGCCGCCGCGGGGCGCGCGGGTGTGTATTTTGAGCAGAGCGTGTCGCTCTGGGACTTTGCCGCCGGCATGATCATCGTGCGCGAGGCGGGCGGCATCGCCCTTGCCGCCGATGGGAGCGAGCTGCCTATGGACGGGCGCAAGAGCTCCATCGTCGCCGGCAGCGCAGGCGCTGTGTATGAGGCGCTGAGGATAATAAATGGATGACTTCGGCTTCACCCGGCTCGACGCGGAGCGTAAAGCGCCGGTGCTGTATGCGCGCAGCATAGACTCGACCAACAACGCCCTCAAGAAGCTTGCCGCACAGAGCGCGCCTGACGGAACGGTACTCTGGGCAAGCGAGCAGACCGCGGGGCGCGGCCGGCTCGGGCGCAGCTTTCTCTCACCTGAGGGCGGGCTGTACCTGTCGATGCTCTGGCGGCCCGACTGCCCGCCGGAAAAGACCGTGAGCCTCACCTCCTGCGCCGCCGTCGCGCTGTGCCGCTGTCTTGAGGCTTGGCCGGAGATTGATGTGTCCATCAAGTGGCCGAACGATGTGCTCCTCGGCGGACGCAAGCTCTGCGGCATTTTGACCGAGGGCTGCACCACGCCCGGCGGCTTCTGCGTCGTCATGGGCATGGGCGTGAACGTCAACACGCCGGAGTTCCCGCCGGAGCTGCGGGATATTGCCGCGTCCCTGTACCTTGCCTCGGGAAGAAAATGGGACATCGGAGAATTTTCCGCGCGGCTCATAGAGAGCCTTGATAAGATGTATGCACTCTGGCTCAAAGACCCGGAGGCATTTCTTGAAGAATACCGCGCCCGCTGCGCGACAGTCGGCTGCGATGTGACCTATACGCGCAGCGACACAGTATATAACGCCCGCGCCGTCGGCATCGACGGGGACTATGCGCTCATCGTGGAGCGCGGAGGGGAGCGCGAGACCATACGCTTCGGCGAGGTCAGCGTGAGAAAAAGGACTGATATGCCATGAACTTTATTAAGGATGAATCCAAAGCCGCCTGGAAGTATATATGGACTTTCGTCAAGTGGCTGTTTATCGCGGGCGTGACGGGCATCGTCGGCGGTTTTGTCGGCACGGCCTTCAACCTCAGCGTCAGTTGGGCGACGGGTACGCGCATGGCACACCCGTGGCTGCTGCTTCTCCTGCCGGTCTCGGGTCTTCTCATCGCGGGGCTCTACCGGCTCACGAAGATGGAGAACGAGAACACCAACGCTATTATCGACTCCATACATTTCGGCGATAAGGTGCCGCTTATGCTCGTCCCAGCGATCTTCATTTCAACGACCATAACCCACCTCTTCGGCGGCAGCGCCGGGCGTGAGGGCGCGGCGCTCCAGATAGGCGGCAGCCTCGGCTGCTATATAGGCCGTGCTTTCCGCCTTGACGATAAGGACATGCGCCTTGCGACTCTCTGCGGCATGAGCGCCGTGTTCGCCGCGCTCTTCGGAACGCCGCTCACCGCGACGCTTTTTGCCCTCGAGGTCATAAGCGTGGGCGTCATATACTATTCCGCGCTCGTCCCCTGCATCGTGGCCTCGCTCTTCGCGCTGGAGATGGCGAACATCTTCGGCATCGCCCCGACGCATTTTGACGTCGTCATCGAGCCGATCTCCGAGCTTATGCTGCTGAAGGTCTCGGCGCTCGCTATCGTCTGCTCACTCATGAGCACGGTGTTCTGCCTGTCGATGCACAAGACGGAGCACCTGTTTGCAAAGCTCATAAAGAACCCGTATCTGCGTATCGCGGCGGGCGGCGCGCTCGTCGTGCTCATCACGGCGATCCTCGGCACCGGCGACTATAACGGCGCGGGCATGAATATAATCAAACGTGCCATTGAGGAGGGGCAGGCAAAGCCCGACGCCTTCTTCTGGAAGCTCATCCTCACGGCGATAACCATCGGCTGCGGCTTTAAGGGCGGCGAAGTCGTCCCGACCTTCTTCATCGGCGCGACGCTCGGCTGCGTCCTCGGCTCACTCCTCGGCATTCCTACGGGCTTTGCCGCGGCACTCGGGCTTATCTGCGTGTTCTGCGGCGCGGTCAACTGCCCCGTCGCATCCATCGTCCTGAGCATTGAGCTCTTCGGCTCGACCGACCTTGTGTATTTTGCGCTCGCCTGCGGCATAGCCTATATGCTCTCGGGCTACTTCGGCCTGTACAGCAGCCAGAAGATAATGTACTCCAAACTCAAGGCGGAGTTCATAAATATCCACGCAAAATAAACCGGCGCATTGCACAGCGTCGATAAATATGCTATAATAAAATATAATTATACTTCGCCGGAAAGGGGCGTGTGCACATGAGCGAGAGCGCGGGCAAATACAGCATGATGATCTCCGGCGCGGCCGAGCCGCTTGCCGAAGCCGTGCGCGCATCCGGGATGGGCAGGTTCGTTTCCGGCATCTCCGGCGTCCCAAAGGGCGCGAGCCTTGAGCGTGCGCTGATCCTGCACCCGGCGGATATCCTTGTCATCACCGATGAAGCTGCCCTGAGCTTTGCTCCCACGGCGTATAAAAAGGGCTGCCTTGCCGTGCTCCTGCTGTGCGACGAAGCCTTTGACCGCCGCGCCTGTGTTGAGCTCGGCGTGTTCTGCGCCGCTTGGGCGCAGCTGCAAAGTGTGCTGCCGCAGCTCTTCGCCGCCTGCGGGCGGCTCAGCCGCTCGCGCAGCGAGTACGCTGCCCTGCGCGGCAAGCTAGACGACGCGCGGCTCATTAACCGCGCAAAGCTGCTGCTCATCTCCCGGCTCAAAATGAGCGAGGACGAAGCGCACCGTTTCCTTGAGCGCTCCGCCATGGACGGCTGCATGAAGCTGCGCACCGTCGCCGAGAGCATAATAAGGACTTATGAAGAATAAAAGAATAAAAAATAGGGCTGCGGCGAAAAAATCGCCGCAGCCCTATTAGCCTTTAGCGGTTAATAGATAATATCCGAAGTCGTGCTGTAGGTCTCGGCGGCTGCCTGCCGCTTGAGCTTTCCCGCGCAGATCACAGCCATGACCAGCTCATAAACTGCCAAGGCATGGAAAATGATGTCCACGAGATTGAGGATCGGATCCTCCAGCAGGGTGAATGTGATAACTAAAAGTCCCACTGTGTCCAGCGAGAAAAGAACCAGCGCGGCGGTGAGCCAGCCGGGTTTCTTTTCGCCCAGCGCCCAGCACAGCAGGTAAATACCTACCACTATGACGCTGATGACTATCGCAATGATAGTATAGGTGCCGATCCCACTGGAGAACACGGAGTCCATGCCCATTGCGAACGCCGTGAGATAATAGGGGATGGAGGCGGAAAATACGAAGTAGCGGTCTGCCTCTATAAGCAGCAGCACGATGTTTACAACGGTTAAAACTACGATCAGCAGCAGGGAAGCCCGCCCGCCTGTGATCATTTTTGCCCAGTACTCGGGAGAGTTTTTGTCCACGGAGTTGGCTTTTTTACGCATGGGAAGCACCTCATTTCTTTTTGTTTGGCCGCTTCCAGTATAGCAGAGGACTCTGGAGAAAACAATATTTATTTTATAATACCATCAATTAAAAATTTTGATATACCACGCAAGCCTCCCTTGCCGCTCCCTATGGGAGAGGGAACCGGGCGCACCGCAAAAGTCTGCGGCGCGCCCGGTTTTTATTTAAGTCTTATACTATTTCGTGTCCGCGCTCAAGCAGCATCTTGTCCTTCAGTGCCATGAGCTTCGGTGAGAGATCGACATAGTACTGATGCGGATAGTCAAAGCGCTTGACCTCGGGCCAGAGCGTGTCTATCTGCTCGGCGCAGCGCTTCTTGATATCGCCGAGGGCGGGCAGGTCGTAGACCAGTTCACCGTTTTTGAACACCTGCACCTGCAGCTCCACCGCGCGGAAATTGCACATGGTCTTCTTCTTCCAGCGGTCGTGCGGGTCGCATATCTCGAGCGGCTGGGTGTCGTCAACTACCTCGTCGTGCGTGCAGATGTAGTCCGCTTCGGCCATGCCGCTCTCCTTGTCGAAGAAGCGGTATACTTTCTTGAAGCCGGGGTTCGTGATCTTGCCGACGTTTTCGCTGAGCTTGATCTTCGGGACGATCTCGCCGTCCGGTTTTTCGACGGCGCAGAGCTTATACACGCCGCCGAACACCGGGGCGCTCTTGGAGGTTATCAGTCTCTCGCCGACGCCGAAAGAGTCGATCTTCGCGCCCTGACGGATAAGCTCGGTAATGAGGCGCTCGTCAAGGGAGTTCGAGACGGTGATGGTGCAGCCCGGCCAGCCTGCGTCGTCGAGCATTTTGCGCGCGCGCTGGGTGAGATAGGCCATGTCGCCGGAGTCCAGACGGATACCGCACTTGGTGATGCCCATGGGGCGGAGCACCTCGTTGAACGCGCGGATGGCATTGGGTATGCCGGACTTGAGGGTGTTGAAGGTGTCCACGAGCAGGACGGCGTTGTTCGGATAGGTCTTGCAGTAGCTGACAAAGGCGTCATACTCGGAGTCGAACATCTGCACCCATGAGTGCGCCATCGTGCCCGCGGCGGGAACGCCATAGACCTGATCGGACACGGTGCATGCAGTGCCCGCGCAGCCGCCGATGAACGCGGCTCTCGCGCCGGTGACGGCGCCCATGATGCCCTGCGCGCGGCGCGAGCCGAACTCAAGCACGGCGCGGCCCTGGGCTGCACGGCAGACGCGGCTCGCCTTCGTGGCGATCAGGCTCTGGTGGTTGAACTCGAGCAGCAGGTAGGTCTCCAGCAGCTGCGCCTGTATCGCCGGGGCGCGGACGGTGATGACAGGCTCCATCGGGAAGATGGGCGTGCCCTCGGGGATCGCCCAGATATCTCCGGTAAATTTGAAATCGCGCAGATAGTCAAGGAAGCCCTCGCTGAAGATACCGCGCGAGCGCAGGTAGGCAATGTCCTCCTCGCCGAAGTGCAGCTTCTCGACATAGTCGACTATCTGCTCCAGCCCCGCGGCGACGGCGTACCCGCCGCTGTCGGGAACGTCGCGGTAGAAAATGTCAAAGTAGCAGATGCGATCCTGCATACCGTCGGCAAAGTAGCCGTTGCCCATAGTCAGCTCATAGAAATCGCAGAGCATGGTCAAATTGATGCCGTTAGCGCTTTTCATATCTTACCTCCACGGTGCAAAAAAGTCGTAAAAATTTCTCTTGAATCCTATTATATATTCTGCACGTAAATAAGGCAAGGTATTTGTGCGGAGTGTTAAACAATTGTCTTGATTTGCGCAAAATAAAGCGGTTTTTATTGACTTAAAGTGAAATTTGGTATATTCTGATATACAGGAAGGATTGAGCAAATGTGCAGAACCGAGGGTGTATACATATATGAAAAAAGAGTTCTTTATCCCAGGCAGGACTGAGCTTGCCGGCAATCATACCGATCACCAGAACGGGCGGGTGCTCGCCTCGGCGATCGACCTTGGTTTATATGCCGTCTGTGAGACGAACGGCAGCAAAATGATTCATGTGCAGTCGGAGGGCTTCAATAGCTTTGACGTCCGCTGTGACCACCTGCTTGTCAGGACGACCGAGTTCGGCACACCCAAGGCACTCGTCCGCGGCGTCGTGAGCGCGTTTTCCGAGCTGGGGCTGAAAGTCGGCGGGTTTAACGCCGTTGTGAAATCCACGCTGCCGGTCGGCGCGGGGCTGAGCTCCTCGGCGGCGTTCTCGGTGCTTATAGGCAGCGCCCTGAGTGCCCTGTTCAATGACGGTAAGGTCGACCCCGTCGTTATCGCCCGCGCCGGGCAGGAGGCGGAGAACCGATATTTCGGCAAGCCCTGCGGCCTTATGAGCCAGCTCGTGTGCGCCCTTGGCCACACGCTGTATGTTGACTTCAAGACCGGCGAGATGACGCCGATAAAGGCCGATTTCAGCTCCATGGGGCTGACGCTGTGCCTGACCGATACGGGCGGCAGCCATGCGGGGCTCGACACCTCCTATGCCCGCATCCCGGGCGATATGGTCTATATCGCGAACCTTTTCGACAAGGGCGTGCTTGCGGATGTCGACCCGGCGGAGTTCCGCGGCAAGGGCTGGGATCCCTCGGATCGTCCGGTGCGCCGCGCGATGCACTTCTTCGATGAGAATGACCGCGTCCCGAGAATGCGTGACGCGCTCGTCGCTGGGGACGGAGCGGAATACATGCGCCTGATGAACGAATCGGGCCGCAGCTCGGAGGAGCTGCTCAACAATATTATTACCAGCGCCACCGGAGATACCAAGCTTGCGCAGGGGCTTGAGCTTTCAAAGAAGCTGCTTGACGGCAAGGGAGCATGGCGCGTCCACGGCGGCGGCTTTGCCGGCTGCGTGCAGGCGCTCATGCCGGATGAATACTTCGCAGAGTACAGGACCGCGATGGAGAACGTCTTCGGCGCGGGCAGCTGCCACAGGGTGTATCTTGTGTGAGAAAATCAGGAAGATAATAAAACCGGAGTTCGGCATATTTGCCGGACTCCGATTTTCACTTTCAATATTTTCAGTATTTAAACTCAGGCAGCGGAGCGCTCTTTCTTTGCGCCGAAGTACTGCCATGCAAAGACTGCCGCGAAGAGCACGATGCCGATAACGTCAGTGATCGCGGTCGGATCCATCATCAGCAGACCGCCTATGCAGATAAGCACTCTGCACGGCCATTCGAGCTTCTTGAACAGGAAGCCGTTCATTGCCGCGGCGACGCCGAAGATGCCGACGAGAGAGGTTATAACGATCTGAATTATGCCGAACGCCGTAACGTCAATGAGCAGCATTGCCGGGTTCAGGCAGAAGATGTACGGCACAATGAATGCGCCGATAGCAAGCTTCGTTGCGTTGATGCCGGTCTTCATCGGGTTCGACTTCGCTATCGCAGAGCCGGCGTAAGCTGCCAGCGCGACAGGCGGGGTGATGTCGGCGACGATGCCGAAGTAGAACACGAAGAAGTGCGCGCAGATCTTGGGCACGCCCATGGTGATGAGGATGGGGGCGCAGGTGGAGGCCATGATGCAGTAGTTAGCGGTGGTCGGCACGCCCATGCCAAGGATGATGCAGCAGATCATCGTGAGGAACATCGCAATGAACTGGGGGTTCACGAAGGAGACCTGATTGCTGATGGACACGACGGCGCTGATGAGCTTGGAGGCAAGGCCGGTTGCGGTGATGCAGCCGGCGATGATGCCCGCCATGCAGCAGGCGACGGCGACGGTGATGGTGCCCTTGCCGCCGGCTTCGAGAGCCTCGAAGATCTTGGCGGGGGTGATGCGGTTATCCTTATCGAAAAGGCTCACGACGATGGCGACGAGGATCGCGACAGTCGCGGAAAACTGCATCGTGCGGGTGTTGGTGGTGACGAGCCATACGAGCACGACCAGCGGGAGGAGCAGATATATCTTCCTGATGAGCTTGCTCATAACAGGCAGCTCTTCCTTGGGGATGCCGCTCAGGCGGAGCTTCTTCGCCTCAAGGTGAACGGCGATGAATATACCGGTGAAGTACAGCACGGCCGGGAGGATGGCGCGCAGCGCGACCTCGCCGTAGGTGACGTTCATGTACTCGGCCATAAGGAACGCGGCAGCGCCCATGATAGGCGGCATTATCTGGCCGCCGGTGGAGGCCGCGGCTTCGACAGCGCCTGCAAACTCGGGCTTATAGCCGGTCTTCTTCATCATCGGGATCGTGACGGAGCCGGTGGTGACGGTATTGCCGACAGAGGAGCCGGAGACCATGCCGCACAGCGCGGAGGAGATGACCGCGACCTTGGCCGGGCCGCCGGAGAAGCGGCCGACGAGGGAGTTTGCAAGGTCTATAAAGAAAGCCGCAATGCCGGTGCGCTCAAGGAACGCGCCGAAGATGATGAACACAACGATGTACTTTGCGCAGACCTGGATAGGCGTACCCATGACGCCGCTGGTGGTATAGAACAGGGTATAGAGCACGCGCTTGAGCGGGGTGCCGATTGCAAAGGTGTAGATTATCAGCGCGGCGGCGACGCAGAGGATCGGCACACCGACGCAGCGGCGGCACAGCTCCATCAGGCAGAGGATGCCGATGATGCCGACGGAGATCTGGAACGGTGTGATCTTCGATGCGCTGGTCAGGACCATGACGAGAGAGTCATAGACAAAGCAGTAGTAGAAGAAGCTCGCCGCGCCGACTATCATAAGTACATAGTCAAACCACGGAATATAGTTGTGGCGGACATGGTGCTTCGAGGCGGGGTAGGTCATATAGCCCATGATGATGACGCAGGCGATGAACGCGGTGAGGCGCTTCTCGATAGCCGCGACGCTGAAGAGCGTCGACCAGATGCAGTACAGCGAGAAAATGACCATGATGACGCGGACGATCATTCCCGGGGTGCCTTCCCATGTACGTGTGTTGGATTCGCGGTCGTACTTACGCATGACAGCTTCAACATCCGCAGCCGTGCCTACGTCGACCTCAATATCTACGCTGGTGTCGACGACTTCGTCTGCCGTTCGGATGTGAAAATGGTTCTTGCTTGGCATTATGTATGCCCCTTTCCGTTCAATATTTAAAAATATCCCAATATATCATGACTCAAGAACGACCAAAGCGCAAGTTAAGAAAGCCGCTTCGGCGTAAAGAAACCGCAAATTTGCACGTTCATAAAGGGAGGCGAATAAACCTTATACGCCGGAGCCCCATTGCTGAGGCTCCAGCGCATTTGTCTATGTAGTGCTGAGGGTAAAGCTTACTTGGTCGCGACCTCAAAGCCCTTCTCGGCGAAGTACTTCGCAGCGCCGGGGTGGTAGGGGACGCTGGTCATGGAGGAAGCGAACTCAAGGCTCAGCTCAGCGCCCTTGCCGTGCTGCTCGGAGATAGCATCGATATTGTCGAAGATGGTGGAGACGAAGGTGTAGACATCGTCGTCGGAGACATCGTCACGGACGAGGACGACTGCCGCGACTGCGACGGTCTGGACATCCTCAGGGGTGCCGTAGACGTCAGCGGCGATGGTGTAAGCGGAGTAGTAGGGGCTGCTGGCGAGGAGCTTATCCATGTGCTCGTCATCGATGCTGACGAGGTAGACCTGAGCGCTGGTGGACAGGTCAACGATAGCAGTGGTGGGAGCGCCGGCGACGATGAAGGCCGCGTCGATCTTCTTATCCTTCAGGCTCTCGGCGCTGTCGCCGAAGCTCTGGTAAACGGGGGTGATGTCGGCCTCGGTCATGCCGTATGCGCCGAGGACGTCAATTGCGTTGAAGTAAACACCGGAGCCCTGAGCACCGATGGAGACGATCTTGCCCTTGAGGTCGGCAACGGTCTTGATGTCGGGGTTCATGGTGACGATCTGTACCTGCTCCATGTAGAGCGCGGCTGCGACGGAGAAGCTGCCGACAGCGCCGGTATCGGCGAAGAGGTTGGTGCCGTCATAGGCGTAGCTCATAACGTCGGACTGGCAGAAGCCGAGCTGTACATCGCCGGCGTCGAGGTCTTCGACGTTTGCCTTGGAGCCGTTGCCGGTGATGGCGGTAACGCTCAGGTTGCTGTTATTGGAAACGTACTGGGCAAGCACGCTGCCGAAAGCATAATAGGTGCCCGCTTCACCGCCGGTGGTGAAAGTGAGCGCTTCTTTCTTTGCGCTGCTGTCGGAAGAAGCCGGAGCGGAGCTGGAGCTGCCGCAGGCGCACAGCGCAAATACCATAACAAGTGCAAGCAAAAGTGCAATAACTTTTTTCATACTGGTACCTCCTAAAAATCAACAAAAGGGAAGCTGCAATTTTGGACAGGTTTCTGAATTACTCCCTTTCTGCATTTATAATACAACCGAAAGTTTAATTTTGCAAGAGTAAATTTACATTTTCCTGTATTGACCCATAAACAAGCCAGAAAGTCCGGCAGCTTTGTGCATATAATATAATGTGAAAATCAAAACAGGACTGTCCGCTAAAAAGCTTTGACAGCGATAAGACAAGGTGCTATACTCAACAATGTATGCGGGCAAAACGGCGGACGCATTTTTCGCCTGCTGAGGCCCCATACAATGAAAAAGCGGAGCGTTTATTTATAATGGATTTTTCATTGCTGAAAAGTTTCACCGCCGTGGCCGACGAGAAAAGCTTTTCTACAGCCGCGAAACATCTGTTCATTTCGCAGCAGTCGCTGTCAAAGCAGATAGCGAAGCTGGAAGAGGAACTGGGGACGACGCTGTTTGTGCGCAGCCGTCCGCTCAGCCTCACGCCGGACGGGAAGCAGTTTTTGCAGACCGCAAAGGAGATCCTCCAGCTCAAGCAGCAGTATGAGGAGAGCTCCAGCCACAGCTTCAGCGGCTCGCATTTCATCCATGTCGGCATTGAGCACACCATCGCCCGCGCGATCCTGCCGTATGTCCTGCCGGAATACCTCAAGGAGCACCCGGATACCTATGTCAAGGTCAGCGAGGAGTCGCCGGAGGTGCTGCACAAGTCGATCATATACGACGGGGTCGACCTCGTCATCGGCTCGATAAACGGCGCGCCCGATAACTATGACACGGTGACCCTCTGCAAGAAGGAGCAGGTGCTGGTCGTGCCGAAGCAGATAATGCGTGAGCTTGCCGGGGATCAGTACGACGAGATAAAAGCGCGCTTTTCCGAGTGCGCGGACCTCACGTGGTTTGAGAAGGCACCGTTTATAAAGATACCGCGCCAGTCCTCGGGCGGCAGGGCACTCAACAGTTACCTCAAGTATTATGATATAAACCCATGCTTTGTGTGCGAGCTGACGAATGTCGAGAACGCTTTCCAGCTCGCAAATTCCGGCCTTGGCGTGCTTGTCTACGCGCGCATCTTCTGGGACATGCTCGCCCCTGAGCTTCAGGCGGATTACCTCAAGAATATCGACATTTTCCCGCTGCCCTATCTGCCGGATATCGACGATGTCTGCGCCTACTATAATAAAGAGACAGGGCTGCACGGCAAGAACAAGGAGCTGCTGGACATCTTCCGCAGGTTCTTTGATGATTACTGCAGCGGAAAAGAACCGGAGAAAACCGAAGAATAACGAACAAGCCCACCGCGTCGAACACGATGCGGTGGACTTGCTATATCTATAAAAAGCACTTGCCAAAAGCTTCGGTATAGTGGATAATATCGGTAAAGAAACGAGGCTGAGTATATAATGGGCATAAAGCTTATCGCATTTGATCTTGACGGGACTTTCCTTGACCCGAACAAGAATATCCCCCCGGACAATATAAGGGCGCTGGAAGAGGCCGCCGCAAAGGGCGTCGTCATAGTCCCGGCGACAGGGCGGATAGTAGGCGGCGTCCCGCAGCAGATACGCGAACTGCCGTTTATCCGCTACTATGTTACGGCAAACGGTGCGTTCGTCTATGACGCGCTGGAGGATAAAGCCGTCGCGCGCGCGGAGATACCGCTTGAGGAGGCGCTCAGTCTCCTGCGCTATGAGGACGGGCTGGGCATTCCCTATGACTGCTATCAGGACAGCTGGGGCTATATGTCCGCCGGTATGCAGGCGCGCGCACGGGACTTCGTACCCGACCCCGGCATCCTGGAGCTTGTCCTCACGCTGCGCAGGAGCGTGCCGGAGCTGAAGGAGTTTCTGCGCCAGAAGGGCGGGAGCGTTCAGAAGCTTCAGTTCTATTTCACCGATATGCAGGAGCGGGCGCGCCAGCTCGAGGAGCTGCCGGGCATGTTCCCCAGCATGGCGTTCACGACGTCCGTGCCCTTCAATATCGAAGTCAACAGCTCCGCCGCGACCAAAGGTCAGGGACTCGCCGCGCTGTGCAGGCGGCTGGACATCAGACCTGAGGAGGTCCTTGCCTTCGGCGATGACCGCAACGATGCAGACATGATCCGCTTTGCGGGCATCGGCGTTGCGATGGAGAACGCCATTGAGGAGCTGCGCGCCGCTGCCGACTGGGTGGCGGTCTCGAATGCCGAAGCCGGAGTCGCGCGCGGGATAGAACGCTTTGTTTTGGGAGAGTGAATTGAAATGACATTCAGTCTATGGCGTCTGCTGCTGTGTGTGCTTATGGGCTATCTCATCGGCTGCATAAGCCCGTCCTACCTTATCGGACGCAAGAAGGGCTACGATGTGCGCACCTCCGGTTCCTGCAACGCCGGGGCGTCGAACACCGTCATCATGGCGGGCAAGGCCGCGGGCATATTCGTCGCGCTGTTTGATATACTCAAGGCCACGGCCGCATGCAAGCTCGGCGCGGTGCTCCTGCCGGAGCTGGAATACGCGTGGCAGATAACCGGCGTGTCCTGCGTCATCGGGCATATGTTCCCGGTGTTTCTGGGCTTTCGCGGCGGCAAGGGCTTTGCCTGCCTCGGCGGCGTGGTGCTTGCGCACAGCGCCAAGGTCTTCCTGCTGATGCTCGCCATCGCCGTGCTGATAGGCTTTGCGTCGAACTATATCGCCATCTCGACCGTCTCCATGTCGGTGATCTGGCCTGTGTACTACGGCACGACGACCGGCAATTGGGCGGGCGCCGCGATCCTTGCGATCCCCTTTGTGCCGGTCTTCATAAAGCACACGGAGAATTTCCGCCGCATCAGCCGCGGCGAGGAGCTGAGATTGAGCTACCTGTGGAAAAAGGACACCGAGCTTGAACGCATAGGCCGCGACGATTGACGCGGGCATATAAAATGACCGGGCTCAGCAAAAGCTGAGTCCGGTCATTTTATATGCTGTACGTTTATTCCGCGGAGACGGTATCCTTGTGCAGCTGCTTCTGGAGCCAATCCTTGCCGTCGACGTAGCGGGAGACGATGAAGGAGACGACGTAGTCACCTGCTGCGTTCACCATCGTGGCGGGAGGATCGACGAGGTTGCCGAGAGCGATGGCTATCGGGTAGGCGATGGCCAGCTGATCCGGGAAGAAGATGGAGCAGACAACAAGCTCGCCCGTACCGCCGCCGCCGGGAATGCCGGACATCGCGACCGAGGAGAACACCGCAACGATTATCGCGAGTATTGCTTCCCATGTGCCGAAGTCCTGACCGAAGATGCCGAACAGGAACGCGACCTTGACTATCGCGCTCATCGCGGAGCCGTCCATGTGCATCGTCGCACCCATAGGCAGAACGATGTCGCGCACGTCGCTGGAGATGCCGGTGTCGTCGGCAGCTTCCATGTTGGTCGGGATGGTCGCAACGGAGGAGCAGGTACCGAAGGCCGTCATGGCCGGGGCGAACAGGTGCTTGAACATGACCTTGGCCGCGCCCTTGCCGCCGCCGAAGCGGGCGTATATCGGGGAGGAGACAAGCATATACACAAAGCACATGATGTAATAGATGATAAGCGTGCGGCTGTAGTCACCGATGAGGGAGGGACCGTAGCTTGCAACGAGGTATGCGAAGAAGCCGAAGAAGCCGATGGGCGCATAGTAGGTGATGATCTTGACGGTCTTCATGATGCAGTTGGTGATGTCCTCAAGCAGCTGCGCGGTCTTGGTCGCGGGGCCGCCGGCCATCTGTATGCCGAAGCCGAAGATTATCGCCGCGACGATCAGGGGCAGGATAGCCCTGCGGCTGAGAAGCTCCGTAAAGTCGGGCTTGGTGAAGAAGTTGATTATCATATCGGCCACGCCGAGCGTCGAGCCGACCTCGCCCTCAGTGACAACGTATGTGCCCTGAACCAGCGGGAATATGCGCACGACTATGTACATCAGCAGTGCCGCGATCGCAGCCGTGACGGCGAACACCGCGACGGTGACACCGAGCACCTTGCCCGCGCGCTTCGCGCTGCCCATGTTCGCGATGGCGGAGGAGATGGAGCAGAACACCATCGGTACCACGACGCAGAACATCATGTTTATGAACACCGTGCCCAGCGGCTCAAGAGCGGTCGCTCCCGGCCATACCGCGCCGACGATGCAGCCGGCGACGATGCCGACGAGCATGGAGATTATGAACCAATAGCGTTTGAAGAAGGATTCTGATTTGTTCATGGCTGACACCCCTTTACAAATTTATGTGTTATATTATATTCGCTCGATTTGCAAAGTAAATTGTGCTGTGTGCTTGAAACATTGCAAAAAGTGCTGTATAATATTTATCAGAGGTGAGTGCTGTGGAAACTGCTATAAACAGAGCCGGATATCTGCGCGAGAGCTATCATTATTTCCATCTCAGGGACACTGCCGGACAGGAGCTCGACTTCCATTTCCATGAGTTCGATAAGCTCATCATCCTTATCTCCGGCAAGGTGGATTATCGCGTCGAGAGCAGCAGCTACGAGCTGCACCCGTGGGATGTGCTGCTCGTCGGGCACCACACTATACACAAGGCCGAGATCGACAAGAGCGTACCGTATGAGCGGATAATAATCTATCTCGACCGCGGGCATTTTGAGCGCAGCATGCCGGGCGCGGGGCTGTTTGACAGTTTCGAGCTTGCCGATAAGCGCTCGCGCCATCTGCTCACGCCGAACGCGGAGCAGATAGAAGCACTCAAAGCGGCGATCGCGGCCTATGAGCGCGCCGCAGGGGATGAGCTTTTCGGCGCGCAGACTCTGCGCGAGACGCTCATCATCCAGCTGCTCATACAGATAAACCGGCTCGCCGAGGCCGAGGAGCCGCGCGCCGGTCAGTCCGGGTACGATGCGAAGATACAGCAGGCGCTCTCATACATAAACGAGAACTTCCGCAAGGAGCTGACCGTGGATGCGCTTGCAGAGCGGGTGTTTCTCAGCCGCTATCATTTCATGCGCCTTTTCAAGGCGCAGACCGGCAGCACGGTGCATGCGTATATACGGCAGAAACGGCTCATGAACGCCGCGCGGCTCATCCGCGAGGGCGTGAGCGCGGGCAAGGCGGCCGCCGAGAGCGGCTTCGCGGATTACTCCGCGTTTCACCGCGCCTTCCGAGAGAGCTTCGGCACAAGCCCCGGAAAATTAGCCGGGAGGAAATAGCGGTAAATCAAGGCTTTCAAAGGCTTCTCCTCGATGCGTGCCGCGGAGAAAGCAATGAACATCCTGATACAGGCACAGAGAGACTGCGAGGAAAAATGCATCTCCGAGAGCGAGGACAGCGCCGCCGAATAAAAACCAGACAAACACCCTGCCGATGTGCATTACGCGCGGCGGCAGGGTGCTTTTTGTTCTAAAATTTTAATTATCTCAATTTACAAACGCGGCAATTTGGTATAGAATACATTTAAGATTTCGGAGGGCGCTGCTATGCTGGAAAAGAATTTTGTTGAAGTATATGATAAGTTCAAGCTCAATTTTTACCGCCGGGTTTTTGAGCTCGTGCGAGAGAGGGAAGGCTCGCTTTCCGCGATGGAGGCGTTTTCGCTGGAGGTTATAAAGATGCTGGATGAGCCGACGGTCGGCCAGTTCGCGGACTTTCTGAATATCTCGCAGTCGAACGCTACATATAAGGTCAACAGCCTTATACGCAAGGGCTATCTCGAGCGCCAGAACTCCGCGGTCGACAGGCGCGAGTATCACCTCGTGCTCTCGGAGAAGTTCTATAACTATGCGGGGCTCCTCAGCAGCTATGAGATGACCGTCATGGAGCGCATAAAGGAGCGCTTCAGCGCGGAGGACGTCGAAAAGTTCGACAATATGCTTTCTGTGATATCCAAGGAGCTTATGCCCGAGTGCGAATGAGCAGACGGGCACACGATAAAAAATTCGTCTGAGGTGTGTTATGAACAATACTGTTAGCGAATCCCCGCTGAAGCTCAATTACAGGAGAACATTCCTGATTGGCTTCGCCTTTTTCGGCATCCTGCTGCTCTGGCAGGTGTACGACTCCTGGTGCCCGACCTTCTTGACGGACATCTTCGCAAGAAGAATGTACGGCATCTCCTCGGCGGAGCTCAAGGCAGGCGATCCCGCGAAGATCCTCAACGTTCAGTGGCTGGTCGGCATAATTATGGCCTGCGATAACCTCGCCGCACTCATCCTGCTGCCGATATTCGGCAACCTTTCCGATAAGACAAAGACGCCTATCGGCAAGCGCATGCCCTATATCCTCACCGGCACTGCCGTCGCGGCGCTGGCGTTCCCGCTCATCCCGCTGTTCTTCCACTATAACAACATTGCCGGTATGGTCGCGATGATGGCGATAGTGCTGATATTCATGATGATGTACCGCAACCCCGCGGTCGCACTCATGCCGGATATCACACCCAAGCCCCTGCGCGCCAAGGCAAACGGCATCATCAACATCATGGGCTACCTCGGCGGCGCGTTCGCCACGGTGCTCGGCATCTTCCTCAAGCTCAGCGATTACATCAACGCCGCGGACGAGGCAAGAAAAGTCTGGATAATCGAGCTGCCATTCATCATCGCGTCTGTGCTGATGGTCATTTCGGCGCTGGTGCTGTTCTTCACGATAAAGGAAAACAAGATCGCCGAAGAGATGAAGGACGAGATGGCCGAGGGCGAGCGTCTTGCCGCGGTCGAGACCCCGATCGACGACGACAAGCCCATGTCCAAGGCCAACAAGCGCATGCTGCTTGCGATACTCGGCGCAGAATTCCTGTGGTTCATGTCAGATAACGCGATAGGCACCTATATCGGCAACTACGTTATCTATTACCTCAACTCCGCATCGAGCGCCACGATGGTGCTCACCATCGCCGGCGGCCTTGCATCGGTCATCGGCTTTGCGATCGCCGGCGGCATCGCCGAGAAGATCGGCCGCAAGTGGACTATCTCCTGCGGCCTGCTCATCACCTTTGTCGCGCTGGTGTTCATGTCTTTCGTGACGCCGACCGGCGTCGCCGTCGGCGCGCACGGCGAATACGCGTTCCCTGTGGCTCTCTACGCGGTGTGGGCGATCAAGGGCTTCGGCATGGCGCTGGTGCATAACTGCTCGTTCCCGATGGTCGTCGAGCTGTGCTCGTCGAAGAAGATCGGCAAGTTCACCGGCTACTACTACACCGCGAGCATGTCCGCCCAGACAGTGACGCCTATCCTGCTCGGCTTCCTGTTCGACATGACCGGCGCATGGAGAGCGCTGCCCATATACGCATGTGTCATGACCACGCTCAGTGCGATCGTGTTCATCAGCCTTGTCAAGAACATCAAGGCAAAGAAGGTCGCAAACGTTGTCGGTATCGAGGCGCTGGATTCCGGGGACTGAACCGGAGCGCCGACTGCTCAATAAATTAAAGCGAGGTGTTTATTGCTATGAAGAATTGTTTATCCGAAAACATGGGGAAGATAGGCCTTGCTGCGGCCGCGGCGGCAGTGCCGCTGTTCCTGCTCGCACCGGGCAGGGCGACAAAGCGGCAGAAGGCTCCGTTCATGGGGCGCAACTTTGCGCACCGCGGTCTGCACAGCCGCGACATGAGCGTGCCGGAAAATTCGCTCGAGGCGTTCAGGCTTGCTGCAAAGGCAGGCTACGGCATCGAGCTTGACGTGCAGCTGAGTAAGGATGGTCAGGTCGTCGTCTTCCATGACGATACGCTCGACCGCGTCTGCGGGGTACATGCCCGCGTCGACGAGAAGAGCTATGACGAGCTGCGTGCACTCGGGCTGTGCGGCACGAATAACCGCATTCCGCTGTTCTCCGAGGTGCTCAACGTTATAAAAGGGCGCGGCCCGCTTATAGTCGAGCTGAAGAATGGCCGGCGCAACCTTGAGCTGTGCAAAAAGACCTACGCGCTCCTGTCGGATTACAGAGGCGAGGTGTGCGTCGAGAGCTTCAACCCCATGATAATGGGCTGGTTCCGCTTCCACGCGAAGGATCTTGTTCGCGGCCAGCTCGCGCAGCCGCCGAAGAACTACAAGGGTGAGGTCAGCAAGCCCGCGGCATTCATCCTCGGCAACTGCCTGATGAACTTCATCTCCCGCCCGCAGTTCATCGCCTACCGCATAGGCCGCAGGCCGTTCCCGGTGCGCCTGTCCATGGCGCTCGGCGCGATGAACATCGGCTGGACCTCTCACGAGCCGAAGAACGAAAAGGGACGCGACGGCGTTATCTTTGAGTTTTATAAGCCCCAGCTCAGTTATAAATAAGAAAGCTCCTGCTGCCAGAGCGCGACTGCAGCGGCAGGCCGGAGCTTGGAACAGGAGAAGCCATGATAGAGCTTACAGAACTTAAGCTTGTCACCGCAAGCAATATCATAAATGAGCGTACCAAGGCGGGGATGACCCAGGCCGAGCTCGGCGCAAAGCTCAATTATTCCGATAAATCCGTATCGAAATGGGAGCGCGGCGAGGCGATACCGGACGCATACGTGCTCAGCGAGATGGCGGAGCTGTTCGGCGTGACGGTGGATTATCTCCTGTCCTCGCACGACGGCTGGGAGCCGCCGAAGGAGGAGAAGCCCGAGGAGGAAGCGCCGAAGTACAGCGTAGATATAATCATCGCGATAGCGATCCTCGGAATATGGACGATGTCGCTGACGGCGTTCGTGGTGCTCTGGCTGCTGGGGACGCTGTGGTGGCCGGTGTTCGCCGTGGCGCTGACGGTGTCGCTGCTGACGTATATGGTGCTGCTGTGCGTGTTCAAGCGGACGAAGCATCTGCAGTTTGTGATAGCGGCGTTCGTGCTGAGCATTTTCTTCCTGCTGTATGTGCTGCTGCCGCAGAAGCCGTGGCAGCTGTTCCTGATCGCGATACCGGCGCTGATGATCGTGTTTCTCAGCTGCAATATCCGCATCAAACCCGGCACGCTGCCGAGACTGCACAGAAAAAAAGAATGATTCTACTGCAGGTAGAGCGCCCCGCGGGGCGCTCTACCTGCATTTAAGGCATGTCGCGCAGGTGTAGAGCCGGGCAGAGAAAGCGTAGCTTGCGCCAAAGAGGCTTTGACGGTATGATGTAATAAAATAATATACCGTTTTGCACCCGGCTGCGGTATAGAGGAAGGAGAACAACAATGGCTGATTATATTCTTAGCTGCTGCTCCACGGCTGACCTCACGAAGGAGCATTTCGAAGAGCGCGACATTCATTACGTCTGCTTTCATTACGCGATAGACGGTCAGGAATACATGGACGACCTCGGCGTGAGCATGTCCTTTGAGGAGTTCTACGCGAGAATGGCAAAGGGCGCGGACACCCGCACCTCGCAGGTCAACATATCCGAGTACGTGACCTACTTCACGCAGTTTCTTGAGAAAGGGCTGGACATCGTGCATGTCTGCCTGTCCTCCGGTATATCCGGCACCATCAACTCCGCGCGCAACGCCGCGCTCATCGTGCAGGAGCGCTTCCCCGACAGGAAGGTCTACATCGTCGATTCTCTCGGCGCGTCCTCCGGTTACGGCCTGCTGATGGACACCGCCGCGACCAAGCGCGACGAGGGTCTCACCGCGGAGGAGCTCGCCGCATGGATAGAGGAGAACAGACTGTACCTGCACCACTGGTTCTTCTCCACCGACCTTTCCAGCTACGTCCGCGGCGGGCGCATCTCCAAGGCGGCGGCAGTATTCGGCGGCCTGCTTGAAATTTGCCCCCTGCTCAACATGGATAACGGCGGCCACCTCATCCCGCGCAGCAAGATCCGCACCAAGAAGAAGGTCATCAAGGAGATCGTCGCGCGCATGGAAGAACACGCGCAGGACGGCCTTGACTACAGCGGCAAGTGCTATATCTCAAACTCCGCCTGCTATGACGACGCGAGAGCGGTTGCAGACCTCGTCGAGGAGCGCTTCCCGAAGCTCAACGGCAAGGTCGAGATAAACCACGTCGGCACCACCATCGGCGCGCACACCGGTCCCGGCACGGTCGCGCTGTTCTTCTGGGGCGACGAGAGAACAGAATAATTAAATCCGACCAATTGATAGATAAATTACAACGGTCGTGCTGCGTTTCGCGGCACGACCGTTGTTTATGTACTTTTGATCTGGTACTTGATCTCGTCCATCGTAAAAACACGGCCGTCATATTCACTATGGATCGGGGCGTGGAACCGGACCTGGACATAATCGCCGACGTACAGCTCGCTGATGTCGACCTCAGTCATGCCATACCTGCCGTATACCTTGGTTTTGCCGTTCGGGCGGAACGATAGGGAATCCGCATGCGTGAGGTATGTCGGCCCCATGGCGTTCAGATTTGAAGTGTCGGGCACGACCGTGAAAACATTATCCTCAATGCTGGTGATCGTCCCCTTTAAGATGCACTCCGTGGTGTTGGCGCGCTTGTACTGCCGCAGCAAAACGCCGCCGATAAGGATGCAGATCAGGATCACAAAAACGGCTGTCAGTGTTTTCTTCTTGCTCATGTGAATCGAACCTCCTTTTTAATATCAGAGAGCATCCGTTACTATAAATGCATTTATGCTTTAGACGAACAATAAAGGAATAATGTTCCTGACTGTAAAGATTAAAGCGTCCTGCTCACAATTAAAAAACGGGTGCAGCCCCTCCGGGTTGGAGGGCTGCACCCATTCTTATGCAAGGGTAATGGAAATTAAACCGGAGAAACCGGCGGGAAGACTTTAAAGGTCGAAGTCGACCATGTCGTAGCGGCGCAGGAGCGTGCCGATCTCGGTCTTGTCGACCTTCTTGAGTATCGCGCGGATGACGGGCTTTGTGATGAACTTGGGCAGAGGCAGCTTCATGTCGGTCAGACGGCGGCCGTCCATGAGCTTCTTCGTGCTCTGCATGAGGACGCGCACGTCATAGACGGAGTTGAACACCTCGGGCACGCCGCGGTCGACATGGCAGAGCGTGTAGACGGCTTCCATCGCGGTACGCACGGAGTACTCGGTGGTGAACACGGTGTCGCGGAAGGTCTCGGCGTGGTTGCCGAGGAAAGCGAAGTTGACAACGCCGTTGGGGACGACGTCGGGGCGGTCGCCCTTTTTGCGGCAGATGAAGTAAGTGGTGACTCTGGGCATCATAACAGGCACGCAGTTGCAGCTCTTTGCGGCCAGCTCGTCGATGCGCTCCACGGGCACGCCGATATGGTACAGCCACTCGCGGGCGATCTCTTCGCCGGTGCAGTCGCGCATGCGCTTCTTGACATAGTCGCCCATGCGGCTGGTGTACAGGCCGTATATCCAGACGACGCACTGATCCTTGGGCTGCACCTTGAAGTGCGGCTGACGGTTGACAGTCCAGCTCATAAGCCAGCCGGAGTCACGCGCTGTGACGATGCCGCCGGTCGCTACCTTGCCGCTTCTGACGTCGCGCTTGCAGATGGCCTCCATGTAGGGGATGATCTCTTCATCGAGCGTAGTGAGCGTTGCGGACTCCCACTGGGTGAGCTCGGGATCCTTGAGGAACTCATCCGGATGGCCGAAGCTGGGATCCTGACGGGCGATGTTCTGCCACATCTTCCAGCTGTCGCCGACGGAGGTATCAAAGCCGGGGGCGGTGTGATGATCGCCGATGGTGGCGTTGGAGCAGTTGGAGCCGTTGGTGAAGAACACGAGGGTGTTCTCGTCGATGTCCATGGACTTAGGCTCGCCCTTTTCAAGATACTCTATCTTTGTGGCGACCTTGCGGGCATGGTTGATGTCGAAAATAACATTGGTGCCGGTGGTGCTGAACATGAACTTCACACCGTGACCGCGCAGGTACTTTATCATCGGGAGGATCATGGACTCATACTGGTTGTACTTCGTGAACTTCAGCGCCTTGAGCGTGGGCAGACCGCCGATATGGTGGATAAAGCGGTGGACGTACTTCTTGACTTCGAGCGCGCTGTGCTCATCCTTGAAAGCGAACATCGTGCGCCAGTAGGTCCAGAAGTTGGAGTTGAACACCTCGTCGGTCCATATCTCGTTGATGGCCTTGCCGTAAAGGTCTTCGTCTTTCATAAAGAAGAGCTTCATTATCTCCATGCAGGCAGCGTCGGACAGGCCGAACTCGCCGTCGGTATGGGCGTCCTTGCCGCGCTTCTCGGTCACACGGCAGAGAGAATAGTTGGGGTCATGCTTGTTGAGCCAGTAGTATTCATCCAGAACGGACACGCCCTCCGTCTCGATAGAGGGGATGCTTCTGAACAGATCCCAAAGGCATTCAAAGTGGTTCTCCATCTCGCGGCCGCCGCGGATGATGAAGCCCTTGTCGATGTTCAGGATACCGTCGCAGGCGCCGCCGGCTACGGGCATATCCTCCATGACGGTGATGTTCTCGCCGGGCATCTGGGCGTCGCGGACGAGGAAGCAGGCCGCCGAAAGACCGGCAAGGCCGCCGCCGATTATCACGGCGTGCTTCTTTTCAATTCCTTCGGGTTTCTCGGGGCGCGCGAATGCTTCGTAGTTGCCGTTGCTGTAATACATGACTGTTCCTCCCAAAATTTGATTTTATGTGTTTTCATTGCGGCGCAATGAAATGTACAGAATAAATGCGGGGGGATGCCGGGTATTTACTCCTCTCCGGAGCGGCCTGCGAGAGTTCTCAGCCCCGCCCGGTCGAGCAGGGTGATCCTGCCGCGGCCGGACTTGATGAACCCCGTGTGCCGCAGGTAGTTTATCTCGCGGCTGACGACCTCTCTGGTCGTGCCGAGATGGTTTGCGATGTCCTCATGGGTGATAAGGGCGCAGTCGCCGTTCTGCTGCACGGAAATCTTCAGCAGGAACCCGGCGATCTTCGCGCGCAGCGGACAGAAGAAATACTCGTTGACGTTATTCAGAATATCCTGGGCGTTGCGGGAGGACGTCTCGATAATATACTCCGCTGCTGCCGGGCAGCCGTATGCCAGACGCGAAAGCTCTGCGCGGCGTATATAAGCGACGGCGGCGTCGCTCATTGCCTGAAGCTGCGGCATTATATCCCCGGGACGGGCACGGTCGGCGGTGAGGATATTGAACACATCGCCGGGGCGCATGATGAGGATCGTCACTTCTCTGCCGGTGCCGGATACCATATAGACCCGGATGACGCCGTGCAGAACTATCAGCATCCCGTCCTTTTTCTCGCCGGAAAAGGTGAGGGACTCCCTGGCGCGGCAGCGCTTGTACAGCAGACCTGACTCGAACTGCTGCTTCTGCTGCTCCGACAGGGACGGCCAGAACGGGAGAATGGAGATCACTTCTTTTGTACACTGCATATGTTGTCACACCTCGTTCTTTGCGATGGTTAAGGCATCTAACAGATGTTAATCATATTAACATCTGACGTTAAAAAAATATCAGAACGCGACAAGCAGCGACATGATGTCTGTATTTTATCAGACATCCCGCTGAGTTCTGTACCAAAAGTTACATAAACCTTGTATATTTCTGATCTTAAAAAGATTTCGTATTTTTTAACAAACTTACTGCTCGCTTTTTATATATTTTGATATGAGCGAAGCGGTCATATGCACGATGGCCTCCGGAGCGACGCCGAATGAGATGTTTTCGTACAGAGTGACGCCGGTGAAAGCGTTGAGAAGGATCTGATAGATGGCATAGATGTTGATATCTTTCCTTATGGAGCCGTCCTCCACGCCGTCCTTGAGCGCCTTGAGCGCCGGGATCGGGATCTCCTTGTCGTAATGGCTCCAGAAGACGCTGCTCATCCCGCGGTCGGCGGCTTCGTCATGGCTGAAGCGGTAGGTGAACATCTCATGCGTGTATTTATACCAGTTCGGGAACTCCTCATACAGGGAATAGTAAGCCCTCATGCAGGCCACAAAGCGCTCGTAGCCCGTTGATGCATTCTCATCTCCGGTGTACCTTTCATAAAAATATCTGTAAAACTCCGTCAGCGCGTATTTCCATATCCGGAGAATAAGCTCCTCCTTATTGCTGAAGTAGCGGTACAGGGACATCTGAGAGAGGTTTACTTTTCTTGCGATCTGGTTCATGCTGGTCGCGGCAATGCCGTTTTCCATGAACATATCCAGCGCAGTCTCAATGACGCGCTGAATATTATCCTTTCTTTCATCGCTCTGATTCATGGCTGCCTCCGGTGTTTTTGTGTATTGTCTCGATTGTAACATATGCGCCTGGAAAAAGACAGTGTTTTTTGCTCACATATAGACAAATCCCGGACGGTTTCAGCCGTCCGGGATCTATAACTATATGCGGGTTATTAGCTTAGTCGCTCCATTTCCATTCGGCGACTTCGGGCAGATCAAGGCCGTGCTCCGCGATATACTGCTTGTGCTCAATGAGCTTATCCTTCATCTGCTGGATGAGGTACGCGCCGCGGTTGCCGAGCTGCGGCAGGTTATACACCGCGGACATGACCAGATCGAAGCGGTCAAGACGGTTGAGCACGCGCATGTCAAAGGGCGTGGTGATCGTGCCTTCTTCGATGTAGCCGCGCACATGGATGTTCTTGTTGTGGCGCTTGTAGGTCATCTCGTGGATCAGGCTGGGATAGCCGTGGAAGGCGAAGATTATGGGCTTATCTTTGGTGAAGAGCGAGTCATACTCGACCTGAGACAGCCCGTGCGGGTGCTGCTCGTTGCTCTGCAGACGCATGAGGTCAACGACGTTGACGACGCGGATGCGCAGCTCGGGGAAAGCGTCACGCAGGATGGTGACGGCGGCAAGGGTCTCAAGCGTCGGGGTATCGCCGCAGCAGGCCATGACGATGTCAGGCTCCTCGCCCTTGTCGGTGGACGCCCACTGCCAGATGCCGATGCCCTGAGTGCAGTGCTTGACGGCCTGCTCCATGGTCAGCCACTGGGGACGCGGGTGTTTGGAAGCGACGATCACGTTGACATAGTTTCTGGAGCGGATGCAGTGGTCAAAGCAGCTGAGCAGGCAGTTTGCATCCGGGGGCAGGTAGAGGCAGACGACGTCGGCCTTCTTGTTCGCGACATGGTCAAGGAAGCCGGGGTCCTGATGCGTGAAGCCGTTGTGATCCTGCTGCCATACGTTAGATGCGAGCACGTAGTTGAGCGACGCGATCTTCTGGCGCCAGGGCAGCTGGTTGCAGACCTTGAGCCACTTTGCATGCTGGGAGAACATGGAGTCGACGATGCGGATGAAGGCCTCGTAGCTGTTGAAGAAGCCGTGGCGGCCGGTCAGCAGGTAGCCCTCGAGCAGACCCTCGCAGACGTGCTCGGAGAGCATGGAGTCCATGACTCTGCCGTCGGGGGCGAGATGGTCGTCGGTGTCGTAGGCTTCGCCATCCCATGCTCTGTCGGTCTCCTCGAAGACCGCGGAGAGGCGGTTGGAGGTAGTTTCGTCCGGACCGAAGGAGCGGAAGCTGCGCTCCTTTTCGTTGAGCTTGTAGATATCGCGCACGAAAGTGCCGAGCACGGACATATCCTGCGCCTCGACTGCGCCGGGGTAGCTGACGTCCACGCCATATTCGCGGAAGTCCGGCATGCGCAGATCCTTCAGCAGCAGGCCGCCGTTGGCGTGCGGGTTCGCACCCATGCGGCGCGTGCCCTTAGGCGGGAAGTCGAGCAGCTCCTGCACGGGTACGCCGTTTTCGTCGAACAGCTCTTCGGGGCGGTAGGACTTCAGCCACTCTTCGATCTGGCGGATATGCTCGGGGGAGTCGGGCTGGATGGGCACCTGATGTGCGCGCCAGTAGTCCTCGACCTTGAGACCGTCGACATATGCCGGACCTGTCCAGCCCTTGGGGCTGCGCAGGACGATCATCGGCCAGCGCGGGCGGACGGTGCTGCCGTTCTCGCGTGCGTCTTTCTGGAAAGCGAGGATCTCCTCGATGCACTCATCGAGCGTGTCGGCCATGAGGCGATGCATGACGGAGGGGTCCTTACCCTCGACGAAGTGCGGCTCCCAGCCGCAGCCGCGGAAGAAGTCCTCCAGCTCCTCATGGGAGATGCGGGCGAAGAGCGTGGGGTTCGCGATCTTATAGCCGTTGAGGTGCAGGATCGGGAGCACTGCGCCGTCGGTCTTGGCGTTGATGAACTTGTTGAGGTGCCATGAGGTGGCAAGCGGGCCGGTCTCGGCCTCGCCGTCGCCCACGACGCAGGCGGCAATCAGGCCGGGGTTATCGGTGACGGCACCGAAAGAGTGCGCGAGCGAATAGCCAAGCTCGCCGCCCTCGTTGATGGAGCCCGGAGTTTCGGGCGCGACGTGGGACGGGATGCCGCCGGGGAAGGAGAACTGCTTGAAGAGCTTTTGCATACCCTCCTTGTCGCGGGAGATGTTGGGGTAGACCTCCTGATAGCTGCCGTCGAGCCAGTCCTGCGCGACCATGGCGTTGCCGCCGTGGCCCGGACCGGAGACGTAGATCATATCGAGGTCGTATTTCTTTATAACGCGGTTGAGGTGAGTGTAAATGAAGTTCTGGCCGGGAACGGTGCCCCAGTGGCCGACGATCTTTTTCTTGATGCTCTCCTCGGTGAGCGGCTTCTGAAGAAGCGGATCATCCAGCAGATAGAGCTGGCAGGCGGACAGGTAGTTCGCGGCGCGCCAATAGGCGTCCATGGTGGCGAGCTCCTGCTCGGTTGCCGGGGCGGTTTTTCTTTCGTCCATTACTGTACCTCCTTAAAAAATTGTGGGAAACGCTGCGCAGAGGGAAAGTCTTTTCATATTATTTTTCGGCAGCCAACGGCGATTATACATAGCCGTCCGCGGCCAACATAAGAGAAACGGCGGGATTTTCCGATCACCCTCTATGCGAGCACATAATATCAAGAAATGCTGTTGGATTCAATTGGCAGTATCACAGAATGCGCGCGGCGGTGAAAATTAAATCCGCACGTTATTTATGCTTTTTGCCCAAAAAACCGGCGCGAATATGTTACATATGACGAAAATGTGAGAACAAACACCGCCGCAGACGCAAAGCATCTGCGGCGGTTAGGCTTATTCGAATTCTATCGTGCCGGTGGGCTTCGGAGTGAAGTCGTACAGGACGCGGTTCACACCCGGCACCTCATGCGTGATGCGGTGCACGAGGTGGCACATGAGGTCGAACGGGATGTTCTCGACGGTGGCGCTCATGGCGTCGGTGGTGTTCACGGCGCGGATGATGACCGACCACTCGAAAGCGCGCTGGCCGTTCTTCACGCCGGTGGACTTGAAGTCGGGCACGACGGTAAAATACTGCCAGACCTTGCCCTCAAGGCCGTGCTTTGCAAACTCCTCGCGGAGGATCGCGTCGGACTCGCGGACGGCTTCGAGACGGTCGCGCGTGATGGCGCCGGGGCAGCGGACGCCGAGGCCGGGGCCGGGGAACGGCTGACGGAACACCATGCCGTCGGGCAGGCCGAGCTGCTTGCCGACAATGCGCACTTCGTCCTTGAAGAGGATCTTCACCGGCTCGACGAGCTTGAACTGCATATCCTCCGGGAGACCGCCCGCATTGTGGTGCGCCTTGATGCCGCGCTCGCTCTCGAGAATGTCGGGCCAGATGGTGCCCTGCGCGAGAAACTCTATGCCGTCAAGCTTGCGCGCTTCCTCGGCGAAGACCTCGATGAACTCGTTGCCGATGATCTTGCGCTTCTGCTCGGGATCGGTGACCCCCGCGAGCTTATCGAGGAAGCGGTCGGTCGCGTCGACATAGATGAGGTTTGCGTTCATCTGGTTGCGGAAGACCTCGATGACCTGCTCGGGCTCGCCCTTGCGCAGGAGACCGTGGTTGACGTGGACGCAGACGAGCTGCTGGCCGATGGCCTTGATGAGCAGCGCTGCAACGACGGAGGAATCAACACCGCCGGAGAGGGCGAGGAGAACTTTCTTATCGCCTATCTGCTCGCGCAGTTCTTTGAGCTGTTCATCGATAAAGGCCTGCGCCTGCTCGGGTGTGGTGATCCTTTCCATGGAATCGGGACGTCTGTCAAGACTCATAATTTACCTCCAGGGTATACCTGTATTTGAAATATCACTGGAAGCATATCATATTCCCGCGCGTTTGAAAAGCTTTATTTACCATCAGTTGATGGTAAGCTTGCCGTAGACATCGTCGCCGACGGGCTCGAGCCATTCGTTGAAGCCCTCGACGCCGGGGACTTCAACTGCGAGATGGCTGAACCAGCTGTCGGGCGCGGCACCGTGCCAGTGCTTGACGCCGGCCGGGATGTTGACCACGTCGCCCGGCTTCATTTCGACGGCGTCCTTGCCCTCTTCCTGATAGTATCCGCGGCCTGCGACGCAGACGAGGATCTGCCCGCCGCCCTGCTTGGCATGATGGATGTGCCAGTTGTTGCGGCAGCCAGGCTCAAAGGTCACGTTGAAGATGCCGACCTGTGAGGTGGAGACGGGAGCAAGATAGCTGTTGCCGATGAAGTACTGCGCAAAGGCGGTGTTGGGCTGACCGATCGGGAACACCATGGACTTTGCGTGTGCACGCATGGCCTCGTCCTCATAGGGCAGGTCGCCCTCGCCCGGCTCCCATACCTCTTTCGCGAGGTTGAAGACAGCCCAGCCTTTCGGCCATCCGGCGTAAAACGCCGCGTGGGTGATGATCGCGGCGATCTCTTTCTGCGTGACGCCGTGCGCCTTCGCGTTCTGGAGATGGAACTTGAGGGAAGAATCGGTGATGCCCTGCGCCATGAGCGCGACGACCGTGATGATGCTGCGCGTCTTTACGTCGATATCCTGATTGTTCCAGTTCTCGCCGAAGAGAACATCGTCATTGTAATGTGCAAACTCCGGGGCGAACTCGCCGAGTGCATTTCTGCCTGCCGTCTGTACTATTTTCGCCATTGTTATTGACCTCCTGATATTACAGTTTATTTCCAAGCTCGTATGCCTTGCGCATCACGTCGGCGTGCTTGGGCGCGGCGTTCGCTCCGCCTATCCCGCCGCCGGTGACGATGCCCTTGAGGCTCGCCTTTTCAAAGCAGTCCACCCAGCCGAGCAGACCGTTATAGGCCTTATCAAAGGTGGTAGGCTCGTCCTCCTCCGCCGTCGCGATCATGTAGATATCCCGGAATTTGTAATCCGACGGGAAGAGAGGGTTCATGCGGTCGAGCAGCGTTTTAAGCTGTCCGCACATTTCGTAGTAATAGATCGGCGTTGCGAAGACTATGACCTCGGCGTTATACACAGCGGCCATGATGTCCGCGGCATCGTCCTTGAGGACGCACTTTCCGGTCTCCTGACAGCTGAGGCAGCCGATGCAGAACTTCAGCTCCTTGCCCTTGAGGGAGATGAACTGCACATCGTGCCCGGCGTCCTTTGCGCCGCGCTCGCACTCCCTGGCAAGGCACTCGGAATTGCTCCCGCCGCGCAGGCTGGAGGAAATGATAAGAACCTTTTTTGACATGTCAGACAGTCCTTTCGTGAGATCGTTAGATAATTATAATACTGAAATTGTGAATAAACCAAGGCCTTATCCGACGGATAAGGCCTTGGTTTATTCAAATTCTATCGTTGCGGGGGGCTTGGAGGTCACATCGTAGAGCACGCGGTTGATACCGGCGACCTCGTTTACGATGCGCACGGAGACGCGGTCAAGCACGTCATAGGGCAGGCGCACCCAATCGGCGGTCATAAAGTCGGAGGTGCTGACGGCGCGAAGAGCGATCGCGTAATCATAAGTGCGGCCGTCGCCCATGACACCGACGGAGCGCATATTCGTCAGTGCCGCGAAGTACTGGCTCAGCTCGCGCTCAAGACCGGCCTTGGCGATTTCTTCGCGGAAGATGAAGTCGGCCTCGCGCAGCATGTCGAGCTTCTCCTTAGTCAGCGCGCCGATGACGCGGATGCCGAGGCCGGGGCCGGGGAAGGGCTGACGCATGACCAGATACTCCGGCAGGCCAAGCTCACGCCCAAGCTGGCGAACTTCGTCCTTGAAGAGCATACGCAGCGGCTCGATGATCTCCTTGAAATCAACATAGTCGGGCAGGCCGCCGACGTTGTGGTGGCTCTTGATGACCGCAGCGTCGCCCTTACCGGACTCAATGACGTCTGGATAAATTGTGCCCTGGACAAGATAATCGACCTTGCCGATCTTCTTGCCCTCTTCCTCAAAGACGCGGATGAACTCCCCGCCGATGATCTTACGCTTGTGCTCCGGCTCCTCAACGCCGTCGAGAGCCTTGAGGAAACGCTCCTCGGCGTTGACGCGGATGAAGTTTATGTCCCACTTGGAGAAAGCTTCCTGGACTTCGTTACCCTCGTTCTTACGCATAAGGCCGTGATCGACGAACACGCAGGTGAGCTGGTTGCCGACGGCCTCGGCCAGCAATGCCGCTGCGACAGAGGAGTCAACGCCGCCGGAGAGGGCGAGCAGCACCTTGCCGCTGCCGACCTTTTCACGGACGGAGTCGATAGCGCGCTTTTTATAGTCGGCCATAGTCCAGTCGCCGACCGCGCCGCAGATGTCATAGAGGAAGTTATGGAGCATTTCGCGCCCGTATTCGGTGTGGTTGACCTCCGGATGGAACTGCACGCCGTAGAAGCGGCGCGCCTCGTCGCTTATGCCAACGTTCGGGCAGGCGGCGGAGTGCGCGGAGAGGGCGAAGCCCTCAGGGACGCGCGCCATATAGTCGCCGTGGCTCATCCATGTGACGCTCTCTTCGGGGATGCCCTTGAAGAGCGGGCAGGAGGTGTCAAAGTATGTGACGGTCTTGCCGTATTCACGGGCGGAATCGTCCTGCGCGGCGGTGACAAGCCCGCCGAGCTCATGGGAAAGCAGCTGGCAGCCGTAGCAGATACCGAGAATGGGAACGCCTAAAGTGTACACGCCGAGGTCGGCATGGGGGGAGCCCTCGGCATAGACGCTCTGCGGCCCGCCGGTGAAGATGATGCCGATGGGGTCGTAGGCGCGGATGGCGTCAAGGCTCATGTCATAGGGGTGGACTTCGCAGTAGACATTATTCTCGCGGACGCGGCGGGCGATAAGCTGGTTATACTGGCCGCCGAAGTCAAGGATAAGAACTTTCTGGTTTTGCATACGGCTTTCCTCTCGCTTTTTCTCAGAACATTTTGATGTAGGCTTCGCGCTCTGCGCCGACGGAGACGTACTTTATCGGGCAGTTGACGGCCTTCTCGATATAACGGATATAGTCGAGCGCTTCTTTCGGCAGATCCTCGACGCTGCGGCAATTGCTGATATCGCAGTTGAAGCCGGGCAGGTACTCGTACACGGGCTTTGCAGCTTCGAGCTCGTCAATATCGGAGGGGAAGCAGTCGATGCGCTTGCCGTCAAGCTCGTAAGCGACGCAGACGGGGATCTGCTTGAGGTAGGAGAGAACATCGAGCTTCGTCAGGGCGATGTAGGTGCAGCCCTGAACGAGAGCGCCGTAACGGGAGGCGACGACGTCAAAGCCGCCGACACGTCTGGGACGGCCGGTCGCAGCGCCGTACTCGCCGCCGGCTTCGCGCAGGCTGTCGCCCTCGGCGCCGAAGAGCTCACAGGTGAAGGGGCCTTCGCCGACGCAGCTGGAATATGCCTTCATGATGCCGATGCTCTCATCGAGCTTGGCAAACGGGATGCCTGCGCCGATGGGCGCGTAGGCCGCGAGCGTGGTGGAAGCGGAGGTGTAGGGATAGATGCCGAAGTCGATATCGCGCAGCGCGCCGAGCTGGGCTTCAAAGATCACGGACTTGCCGGACTTTATTGCGTCGCTGAGATATTCGGTGGTGTTGCAGATATAAGGGGTGAAGAACTTGCCGTACTCCTCGAGCCACATCATCATGTCCTCGACCTTGATCGCCTCATGGCCGTAGCCCTTTTCAACGGTCAGGTTCTTCCACTCGACTATGCCCTCGAGCCTGTCGCGCAGGGTGTCCCAATGCAGCAGGTCGCCCATGCGGATGGTCTTCTTCATGTACTTGTCGGCATAGACGGGGGAGATACCGCGGCGGGTGGAGCCGAACTTCTTGTCGCCGAGCCTGTCCTCCTCAAGGCCGTCGAGCAGCTTGTGGTAGGGCATGCAGATGGTGGCGCGGTCGCTGATCTTGAGATGGTCGGGGCTTATCTCGATGCCCGCCTCACGCAGCTTCATCGCCTCGCCGAAGAGATGCTCAAGGTCGATGACGATGCCGGGGCCGAGAACATTGACGGTCTCATCGCGCAGGATGCCGGAGGGCATGAGGTTCATGATGAACTTGCCCTTTTCATTGATGACGGTGTGGCCGGCGTTGTTGCCGCCCTGATAGCGGACGACGATGTCATAGTTCTTGCTGAGCAGGTCGACCATACGGCCCTTGCCCTCATCGCCCCAGTTAGTACCAACAATAGAAGTCAACATAGCGCTTTTTCCTCTTTCTTCTTTATACATTTATTTCGGCCTTGACGCCGAGGCTGGAATCATACTTTTTGAGTACCGGCTTCACGGTGCCGCGCAGGAAGGTCTCGCACTGGCGCTCCGCCATGCCGGTGAAGGTCGCGGGATCGGTCAGCTGCGCCATCTCCTCATCGGTGAGGGAGAAGGCAGGATCGGCCTTGATGCGCTCAAGCAGATCGTTATCGCGCCCGTAGAGCTTGACCTGCTCGGCGGCGGCGACGGAGTGCCGACGTATGGCCTCATGCAGCGCCTGACGGTCGCCGCCCTTATTTTTGACGCAGTACATGAGGATGTTCTCCGTGGACATAAAGGGCAGCTCCTCATTGAGGTGCTTTGCGATGACCGCAGGATAGACCTTCATGCCGCGCACGATGTTGATGTAAAGATTCAGTATCGCATCCGTCGCGAGGAAGGCCTCGGGTATGGAGATACGGCGGTTTGCGGAATCGTCCAGCGTACGCTCGAACCACTGCGCGGAGGCGGTGACGGCGGCGTTCTGCAAATCACATATCACATAGCGGCTGAGGGACGCGACGCGCTCGGAGCGCATGGGGTTGCGCTTATAGGCCATCGCCGAGGAGCCGATCTGCTTACTCTCAAACGGCTCGTCCACCTCTTTCAGATGGCTGAGCAGGCGTATATCGCTCGAAAACTTCGACGCGCTCTGCGCAATGCCGGAGAGCACTTGCAGAACCTCAAAGTCGACCTTGCGGGTGTAGGTCTGGCCGCTGACGGCCTGACATGCCTCGAAGCCCATCTTCGCGGCGATGCGCCGCTCAAGCTCCTCAACCTTTTCGGCGTCCCCGTCGAACAGCTCAAGGAAGCTTGCGCCGGTGCCGGTCGTGCCCTTGCAGCCGAGAAGCTTCAGCTGCGAGAGCTGAAAGTCGAGCTGCTCGATATCAAACAGCAGGTCGTTTATCCAAAGGCAGGCGCGCTTGCCGACGGTCGTCGGCTGGGCGGCCTGAAAATGCGTGTAGGCAAGAGTCGGCAGGGATTTGTATTTCTCTGCAAACTCACTCAGCGCCGCAACGGCGTTTACAAGGAGCTTGCGGATGATGAGCAGCCCGCCGCGCATACGGATGATGTCCGTGTTGTCGCCGACGTAGCAACTCGTCGCGCCGAGGTGGATGATGGGCTTGGCCTTGGGGCAGCACTCGCCGAAGGTCAGCACGTGCGCCATAACGTCGTGCCGTACCTCGTGCTCATGCGCGGCAGCGGCGGCATAGTCAATGTCGTCTATATGCGCGCGCATCTCTTCGAGCTGTTCATCGCTGATGCTGAGCCCCAGCTCCTGCTCGCTCTCCGCGAGCGCGAGCCACAGCCTGCGCCATGTGGAGAACTTGTTGTCGTCCGAAAACTGGCGCTTCATCTCCTCGTCGGCATAGCGGCCGCAGAGGGGGTTTTCGTAAAATTCGTGCATGGTAAAGTCCTTTATCAGCCTTTGTATGTCACAAGCGGCTTGCGCTTATGCTCGCTGCGGTTATGGTAGCGGTCAATGACGGCCTTGTCCTGCGCATTCACCGTGCCGTAAAGCAGAAAATCATCGATGGCCTTGTAGGTCACGCCCATCTCCTGCTCGTCGGTCTGCCCGTCGAAAAGTCCCGCGGAGGGTGCCTTATCGATGATGCAGCGCGGCGCGTTGAGGTATTCGAGAAACTCAAAGACCTCGGTCGCGGTGAGGTCAGCGATGACGTCAAAGTCGCTCGCGCCGTCGCCCCACTTGGTGAAGTAGCCCATGTGTATCTCGCTCCTGTTGCCGGTACCGGCGACGAGGCGGTTCTCCGCCGCGCCGATGGCGTAGAGCGTCGTCATGCGCAAGCGCGGGGCAATGTTGTTTATCGCGGCGGAGTTGAGCGCGCAGACCTTCTGAAGCTCCTCCATCTCGCGCTCACGCACGGCGGTGAGGTCGACGGTGCGCGTCTCAATGCCGAACCGCTCGGCGACGGCTATGCCGTCGTCCGTGTCCTGCCCATAGTTGCGCTTGGAGGCACAGGGCATGATGATGCCGACGGTGTTGTCACACGCGGCCTTGCAGAGGATGCCGACAAGGGCGCTGTCCTTGCCGCCGGAGTTGCCGTAGACGATGCCGGAGGCACCGGCGCTTTTGACAAGCTCGCGGATAAAGGCGACGCGGCCTTCGTACTCCGCCTTATAATCTCTCATTTCTTTTCACCTTTCAGCGACGCCTCGACAAGCCCAAGGAACAGGGGGTGCGGCTTGTTCGGACGGCTCTTGAATTCGGGGTGGAACTGCACACCGACGAAGAACGGCTTGTCGCTCAACTCGACGGCCTCAATTATGCTGCCGTCCGGGGAGCTGCCGCACAGGCACAGCCCGTTCTCGCTGAGCACCTCGCGGTAGTCGTTATTGAACTCGTAGCGGTGACGGTGGCGCTCGGAGATATCCTGCTTACCGTAGCAGCGCTCCATGGTGCTGCCCTTGAGGATGTGGCAGGGATACGCGCCGAGACGCAGGCTTCCGCCCTTGTCTATATTATCATGCTGATCGGGCAGAAAATCAATGACTTTATGTGAAGAATTTGCATTAAATTCGCGGGAGTCGGCGTCCTTGAGCCCGCAGACGTTTCTCGCGAACTCTATAACGGAGATCTGCATGCCGAGGCAGATGCCGAGATAGGGCATACCGGTCTCGCGGGCGTAGCGCGCGGCGCTTATCATGCCGCCTATGCCGCGGTCGCCGAAGCCGCCGGGGACTATCATGCCGTCGCAGCCGGAGAATATCTCGGCGGCGTTTTCATCGGTGACGGTCTCGCTGTCGATCCATTTTATATCGACGGTCGCGCCGCAGGCGTAGCCCGCGTGGTGCAGCGCCTCGGCAACGGAGAGGTACGCGTCGTGCAGCTGGACATACTTGCCGACAAGACCGATGGTGACATGTCGGTCGGCGGACTTGATGCGCTCGACCAGCGCCTTCCACTGGCTCAGCTCCGGCGCTCTCGTCCAGAGGCCGAGCTCGCGGCAGACGATGAGTGAGAAGTCGCTCTTTTCGAGCATCAGCGGCGCTTCATAGAGGTTCGGGAGAGTCATGTTCTCAATGACGCAGTCGGGCTTGACGTTGCAGAACATGGCGATCTTCTTGAATATCTCGGGCTCCAGCGGCTCATCGCAGCGCAGGACGATAATGTTCGGGGAAATGCCCATCGCCTGAAGCTCACGCACAGAGTGCTGGGTGGGCTTGGTCTTGTGCTCGTCGCTGCCCTTGATAAAGGGGACGAGGGTCACATGGATGAACAGGCAGTTGCCCGGACCCTGCTCAAGGCTGACCTGCCGCGCGGCCTCAAGGAAGGGCTGACTCTCGATATCGCCGGTCGTACCGCCGATCTCGGTGATAACGACGTCCGCGCCGGTGTTCTTGCCGACCTTGTAGATGAAGTCCTTTATCTCGCCGGTGATGTGGGGGATGACCTGAATGGTCTGGCCGAGGTACTCGCCGCGGCGCTCACGGTTGAGGACATTCCAGTAGACCTTGCCGGTGGTGAGGTTCGAGTAGCGATTGAGATCCTCATCGATGAAGCGCTCATAGTGCCCGAGGTCGAGATCGGCCTCAGCGCCGTCCTCGGTGACATAGACCTCGCCGTGCTGGTAGGGGCTCATCGTGCCGGGGTCGACGTTTATATACGGGTCGAGCTTCTGCGCTGCAACCTTGAGGCCGCGTGCCTTGAGCAGACGGCCGAGCGAGGCCGCGGTGATACCCTTGCCAAGACCGGACACAACGCCGCCGGTAACGAAAACATACTTAGTCATAACGATCATCCTCCGCAGTAGTAATATTTAAGTATCAGTACCCTCGATTGACAAGGAAGCATACAACGTCAGAAGAAGCTTGCACCGTTCCGCTTCCGCCTTGCGGCAAAAGCTGCACTATGCAATCTCCTTCTTCCTTTTCAAATCGAACCCACGTTGTTGGGCTTCGATTTGATGGAGAGAATGCCAGTGTCAACCGAGGGTAAAAAAGAAAAAAATAAAACGTTCTCCGATGCCTAAAGGGGGCACGAGGCCCCTTACACCGGCGAACGCCTGCGAAGAAAATCAAAAACCAAATTACTGAAATAGTATACATTCATTGCACCTGATTGTCAAGATACCGCAATGAAAAAATACGTTCAAAAATGTCATGGACAGACGGCGCTGTCCATGACATTTTCAACAATTCATATTTGATAAAGCTCAGTAGAGCGGATCGTTCCAGTAGAAAGAGAAGTCCGCGGAGGTGTAGCCGAACTGCTCGCGCAGCTTTTCATAGCGCGGGTGCAGGATGAAGATATAGGCCTTGTCGTTGTAGTCGACATAGCGCCAGCGTCCGCCGGTCGGGTCGTCATAGACCGTGTCGTTTACCTCGCAGTTGGGCGCTGCGGCGCGCATCTGCTCTATCTGTTCCTTGGGCACGCGGTTGTTGCTGCCGACCCACAGGCGCTCAAGCTCGGTCAGGGAATAGAGCGGGGAGATATCCTCGAGGTCGACGATATAGGCGATGTTCAGATGGCGCAGATTTTTAAGCCCGGAGAGCGGGGAGAGATCGGTGCAGAGCGTGGTCTGCATTTCGAGGTATTCAAGCTCGGTGCAGCTGGCGAGGGGGGTCGCGTCGCTCCAGTTATCCATCGCGAGGATGGCGACCTCAAGCTTCGGCATATAGGCGACGAAGGAAATATCGTCCAGCGCGTCGTTATGGCCGACGTCGAGATACTTGACGTCCGTGCAGTATTTGAGCGCTTCGGAATTGTATCGGTCGAGCATACCGCCGTGAGAGGGCTGCGAGGCAAGGATGCGCTCAACGTCCGTGCGCACACTGTAGGCGTCGCCGAACCAGACGCGCCAGATGACCTTGACGTCGGGATAAGCATCGCGGATGGCGGCCATGTCCTCATTGGAGACACCGCAGCTGTCCATGTCGACGCTGACAAGATTCGGCATACAGGCCATGGCCTGCATCACCTGCGCGCCGTCGTCATCGACCGGGATATGGCTGAGGTTGATGGTGGTGTCAACGGTGCTGAATTCCTTGCCGTAGAGCCAGAAAGTGTAGCTGACCGAAGCGTTCGGGCAGGCGTCCATTATCGCGCGGACGGAGTCCCAGCCGAGGTTTGAACGCTCGGAGCCGAGCTGGATGTCATTGACTTTCGGCAGGTAGGCGAGCGCCTGGAGCGTATCGGAAACAGCGGAGTCCGTCAGCGCGGAGAGGTCGAGGCTCTGCTCACTGCTGGAAAGCACCTGACCGTCGGGAAGCGTCACCGTGTATTTTACCTTGACGTCCGGGTGAGCCTGCGCCCACTGATAAATTTCATCGACGCAGGCGCTGCCGCTGAAATCGGCCTTCTGCAGCTCGGGCAGCTGGTCGAGCAGAGCGGTCTCACCGCTCTCAAGCGTTATCGTCAGGTCGGTCGTGCCCTCGATCTCTACCGCGCCGGCCTGAAATTTCACGGTCTTTGCGGGGAAGAGAGAGGAAGCGGGGTCGCCGCAGGCGGCAAGGAGCAGGAAAGCTGCGGCAAGGCAGATGATGCTGAGAATTTTTTTGAGCTTAGACATTGAATGATATCCTCCGGAAAATGGGTGCGCGGTGTGTCAGTACGGGCGGATGCAGAGACGGTCATTCCAGTAATAGGAAAAGTCCTCCTCATGGTAGCCAAACTGCTCGCGCAGCAGTGTATAGCGGGCGGCCTGCTGGGAATCGCCGAACTCGTTCGGTTCTTCGTCCACGCGCCAGCCGCCGTCTGTCGGATCAGCGACAGTAGAATTGACGACGCAGTTGGGGAGAAGTTCCTTTATCTTCTCGATCTGCTCAGGCGGGACAGGATCGTATTTGCCGATCCAGAGCCGCTCGAGCTGGGTCAGCCCGTAGAGCGGGGTAATGTCGGTGACGGCGAAGTTGTAGCATATGTTGAGGTGCTTGAGATTCTTGAGGTTCGCGAGGGGACGGAGGTCGTGGAGCCTTGAGGTCATGGCCTCCAGATACTCAAGCTTCGGGCAGTTTTCCAGCGGGTAGAAGTCCTCGACGAAGGTCATGCCGACGATAAGCACCTCAAGGTCTGGCATATAGGAGACGAAGTCTATCGTGTCAAGGTAATTGTTGTGCCCGAGGTCCATGTATTTTACCTTGGTGCAGTATTTGAGGGAGCGGGTCGTCTCGGTCGTCAGTTCCCCGGCCTTGCCGGGCATTGAGGCAAGGATGCGCTCAACATTGGTGCGCACGCTGTAATAGTCGCCGAACCAGACGCGCCAGACGACCTCCGTGTTCGGCAGGGAATCGCGCAGCTCTGCCATCTTCTCGTCGGAGACACCGGCAGTGTCCATGTCGAGGAAAGTGAGATTCGTCATGCAGGCGGTGATGAGCTTGAGGAGCCTGCCCTCGTCCTTTATGCTGACGTACTTGAGATCCATTTCCTCATCGCTGAGGTTGAAGGTCTTGCCGTAAATGGAAAACTCATAGTCTATGGCGGCCTGCGGGCAGGCGGTGTGCAGCTCGTTCATCTTTCCCCATGTGACGGGGCTTTCCTCCCAACTGCCGAGCGTGACCGTTTTGAGCTTGGTCAGTCTCTTGAGCTGCGCTGCGGTCTCGCTGACAAGCGTATCATTCAGACCGCGCAGGTCGATGCTCTCGATGTTGAGCGGATAGCTCTTGCCCATGATGACGCAGGGCTCCGGCGTCGGTTCGGGAGTGGGAGATACAGCCGGGGCCTCGGTGACGGCGGGATCATCCTTTGAGGAGCAGCCGGCGGCGAACAGGCAGAAGATCAGTGCTGCGGCAAGAACGATTATTATACGTTTTTTCATTTCCCGTAGACCTCTTTTCCGTACATGCCTTTGAACTGGGCAGGGGCCTCCTTATCGCAGAGCGGATCGAGCCAGTAGAAGCTGTATTCCTGATAGTTGTAGCCGAGCTGGTTCCTCAGAAGCTCGTATCTCGGTACCCAGTAATATTTCGGGATCTCCGGGTCATACCCGGTGTAGCGCCACGCCCCGCCGTGGGGGTCGTCGGTCGTGGTGTTGATGGTGCAGCCGGGAACGGCGGCCTTCATCGCGCTGACCTGCTTGTCAGGGACGGGCGTGTCACAGCCTATCCACAGGCGCTCAAGCTCAGTCAGCCCGTAGAGCGGGGATATATCCTTGATATTCGGGCACCCGGCGATGTTCAGGTGGTGCAGCCCGGTGCTGTTTTTGAGCGGGGAGATGTCGGCGATGTTGGTGGAGTTGAGCTCCAGGTACTCAAGCTTCGGGCAGCTTTCGAGCGGGGAGATATCCCTTACGGCGGTCATGGCGATTATGAGCACCTCAAGCTCAGGCATATTCCTGACAAAGTCGATGCTGGGCAGCTCGTCATTATGGCCGAGGTCAAGGTACTTGACCTTGGTGCAGTACTGAAGAACGCTCGCGTCATATATCATCCCGCCGACGGTCGGCTTGGAGGCGAGGATGCGCTCGGTATCTGTGCGCACGCTGTAATTGGTGCCGAACCAGACACGCCACACGACGTCTATATTCGGGAACTGTTCGCGTATTTTGGCAAGCGCTTCGTTGGAAACGCCGGTGTTGTCCATGTCAAGATATGTGCAGCGCGTCATAAGCGGGAGCACCTCGGCAAGCGCCGCTGCCTCGTCGCTTATCTGCGTGCCGCGGAAATCAAGAGCAGAGTCGTTGAGGTTTATTTCGTGCCCGTATAGGGTGAGGCTGTAATCCAGCTCCGCATTCGGGCAGGCCTCGTGAATGGCACCGATGTCAGCGAGAGTGAGCGCGTCGCTCCCCGCGCTCTGTGCACCGAGCTTTATGTGCGTGACCGCAGGCAGACAGGCGAGAGCCTCAGCTGTCTCAGCGGCGGCAGCATGGCCGAGAGATGACAGGTCAAGCTCCGCGGCGCTGTTATCGAGCACCGTGCCGTCCGGCAGCGTGACAGTATATTTCAGCTCAAGCAGCGGATGCGCCTGCCCCCATTCGGCGATCTCTTTCCAGCAGCTGCTTCCGCTGAAGTCGGCGCGCGTCAGGTACGAAAGACTGTCGAGCTTTGAGATGTCCTCACTCTGGATGACGGCGGTGAGCTCCGTCGTCTCCACCGGATATGTGCCGCAGGACAAAGTGACCTCGGCGGCCGGAGCCGGGCCGATAAGGGGCTTTACGTCGGAGGGCGCTTCATGGAACGGACCCGAGATGCACACGAGAACGAGCAGTGCCGTATATATAATTGCGGGAATGGCCTTCAGCCGGGATCTTAAACGCATCTTTGTCCTCCGCAGCTCTTTGTGTCTTGTGCGGCCGGATATGGGGTTTCCGGCCGGAGGTCATAACATTGCATTTGACCATGCTGCATTAAACATAAGTATATCATTGGATGGGAGTTATTTCAAGACGATTAGAGGAAAATACTTCCGCCGCGCGCCCGCCTGACGGCAAAATCCCGCAGACTGTCTGGTCTGCGGGGAATGATGAATTTTACTTAAGCCTGCTCACTTGAGCTTGCTGCCGGCGGAGGGCTTTCCGGAGGAAGCCGGAGCGGGAGTTTCAGCGTCGGAAAAAACGAGTTCCGCGCTCGTCAGGCGCTTGTTGTACCGCGCTATTTCGATTTCGTCCCAATCGCTGGCCGTACCGCCGTAATAGACGGCACTGAGCTTTTCGCAGCGGTAGAAAGCGGCAGCGCCGATGCTCTCGACGGAGGACGGTATCGTGACGCTCTTGAGATTGGTGCAGAACTGGAAGCACTGCGTGCCGATATGGGTTACGCCTTCCTCAATGACCACGGCCTTGATATCGTCCCTGTATTTTACCCAAGGGGGAGTGTCGCCGGAATAATCCGGCATCTCGCCCTTGCCGGAGATAGTGAGCGTACCCTTCTTGTCGAGCGACCATGTGAGCTCATCCGATGCGGCGAGTGCCCCGATGCCGGGGAGCGACAGGAGCATGACTAAGACCAGGAGCGCGGAGAGAAGCTTTTTCATAATATTCCTCCATTGCAAAGTTTCCGCTTGATACCAACATTATAGTATATGTACCAGCCGCAAGTAAATAGGTGAGCGCTTGACAAGAGGCGGAGCGCGGAGTATAATCCGAGAAAAGCCCACAGAAACAATAGGAATTAAAGGACGGTGAAATAAATGCTGTGCTGCCAGTGTCGATGTTATGCAAGTGAAAATAGAATGAACGGTAAGGATAACACGGACGGGTGACGCGGCTCTGAACTGCCGCCGCGCCCGCCCGGGGCCTGTCATTGTCCGGTATGGACGCAGGACGGAAAGGACGCGGAGGATGTTCAAGGATCTTAGAGAAACCATAGAAGCATATAAAGCAAGGGACCCGGCGGCGCGCAGCTCATTGGAGGTGCTGCTGCTTTATCCGGGGATAAAGGCGGTGCTCAGCCACCGGCGCGCGCACTGGTGCCACATGCACGGGCTGAAGTTTCTTGCCCGGCTCATCTCGCAGCGCAGCCGGCACCGCACTGGGATAGAGATACACCCCGGCGCGAAGATCGGCAAGCGCCTTGTCATTGACCACGGCATGGGCATCGTCATCGGCGAGACCGCCGAGATCGGGGACGACTGCCTTATATACCACGGTGTCACGCTCGGCGGCACGGGCAAGGACGTCGGCAAGCGGCACCCGACCATCGGCAATAACGTCCTCATCGGCACGGGCGCAAAGGTGCTCGGCCCGCTGAAGATAGGGGACAACAGCCGCGTTGCGGCAAATTCGGTCGTGCTGCGCGATATCCCGCCCGACAGCACCGCCGTCGGTGTTCCGGCAAAGGTCGTGCGCGTGGAGGGCAGGCGCGTGAACTTCGCGGGCGAGGTGGATCAGATACACGTCACCGACCCCGTATGGCAGGAGCTCGCGGAGCTGAAAAAGCAGCTTGCGCAGTTAAATGCCCGTCTTGACGAAACCGCCCAAAAGGCATAAACCGTACCCCGCATACTTCTCAGAGAAAAGGGAGTGTGCGGGGCGTTGCTTTCTTAAGAAAATTTTACCTGCCGGCGCCTTGACAAACGGATATCTCGGTGATATCATTTTGATATCAAATAAACGGAGGCGGGAAAAATGACAGAAAAGATAATTGATAATCATAAAAACGGCATGCCGGTCATGCTGGCGCTCATCGCGGCCTACTGCGCGGCGATCGCTGCCATGATAGTCGGCGGGATAAATATGGACGCGGGCGGCGGTATTGTGCTGTTCGTCGTGGGCATCGTCTGGGTCTGCATCGGCTGGTTCCCTATGCTCGGCCTGAAGGTGCTCAAGCCGCAGGAGGCGCTTGTGCTCACGCTGTTCGGAAAGTACATAGGCACGCTCAAGGGCGAGGGCTTCTACTTCGTCAATCCTTTCTGCACCGGCGTGAATCCCGCGGCAAATACCAAGCTCAGCCAGAGCGCGGACGTCGACAGCGGCAGCGGAAAGGCCGTGCTCAACGCGGCTCTCAGCGGCGTGAACCCCGTGACCGTATTGAACGAGACCACGGGCAAGAAGATGTCCCTCAAGGTCATGACGCTCTCGAACGCGCGCCAGAAGATAAACGACTGCCTCGGCAACCCTGTCGAGATCGGGATCGCGGTCATGTGGCGTGTCGTGGACACGGCGAAGGCCGCCTTCAATGTCGATAACTATAAGGAGTACCTCTCCCTGCAGTGCGACAGCGCTTTGAGAAACATCGTGCGTATCTACCCCTACGACGTCGCCCCCGGTATCGACACGACCGGCGACGGTCAGGCCGACGAGGGCAGTCTGCGCGGTTCGAGCGAGACTGTTGCCAAGCGCATACGTGATGAGATACAGTCCAAGGTCGCGGATGCGGGACTTGAGGTCATCGAAGCGCGCATCACCTATCTTGCCTACGCGCCTGAGATCGCGGCGGTCATGCTCCAGCGCCAGCAGGCTTCGGCCATAATCGACGCGCGCAAGATGATCGTCGACGGCGCGGTCGGCATGGTAGAGATGGCACTCGAGCGGCTCAATCAAAGCGGCATGGTCGAGCTCGACGAGGAGCGCAAGGCGGCAATGGTCTCGAACCTGCTGGTCGTGCTCTGCGGCAACCGCGACGCGCAGCCCGTCGTCAACTCCGGCAGCCTGTACTGATGGCGGAGAGCGCAAAGAAGCAGGTGCCGCTGCGCCTGTCGCCAAAGCTGTATGACGCTATAGCCGCATGGGCGGAGGATGACTTCCGTTCGATAAACGGGCAGATAGAATATCTGCTGACCGAGTGCGTCAAGCAGCGGAAGAAGAACGGGAAGTACGTTTCAGATACGATAGACGAGCCGATCGAGCTTGATGTCAAATAGAATACGGGCAGTAAAGTTCAAGAGCACTCAGCCGTTTTGACAGCGGCTGAGAGCCCTTGGCACAGTATGGTAAAAGGGCTGTTTACCGCACCGCAAAAAAAGAAAAATTTTTTGACGAAAACTATTGACAAAACCGCCGTTGTTTGGTATTATAACCGAGCCGTGGCCGAGTAGTTCAGTCGGTTAGAACGCCGGCCTGTCACGCCGGAGGTCGAGGGTTCAAGTCCCTTCTCGGTCGCCACGCTATATGCCCCTTATAAAGGGGCATATAATTTGCTGCTATAGCTCAGCAGGTAGAGCGCATCCTTGGTAAGGATGAGGTCCCCAGTTCGAATCTGGGTAGCAGCTCCAAAAAAGCTCCTGCATCGAAAGATGCAGGAGCTTTTTTGCGTTATATTTTCGGCTTGAATTATAGGGAATTTCAGCCCGCTTTTGGCGAAAAAGGCACACAAAATGCAACAAAAGGTTGACGGAGTTAAAAGGAACCGTACAGCAGTTTCAATAGAAATTCACAAAAAAACGCCCAGCATACCCAAATTCTCAAGATACTTTTCAAGATACCGGAGCATTTTTTGAGGGGCAAAGGTCGGGCAGTAAAAGCCCTTTGGGGGGCATAATGGGGGGACTTGCTTTTTCTGCGGCGATGCATCAAATATCCAATTCCCCGGCACAACTCAAGCACATTTTCAAGCACAGGATAAGAGCATATAGGAGTGCGATTTTCGGTTCTAAAACTAAAAGTTGGGAGTACTCGGTTTTCCGGGTCGCCCCCAACTTTCAGTTTAGAATCTTTTTTCAACAGCTTTTGCTCAAAGGCTGTTATCCGCGCTGTCGGTGTAGCTGATCTTCTCTATTGATTTATAATGACTGATCGCCGCCTCCAGCCGCTTTGGTACGGTGACGCTCTTCAGGCTTTTGCACTCTTCAAAAGCACATATATCAATGCTCTTCACGCTGTCGGGTAAAGTGACGTCCGTCAGGTGTGTGCACCTCCAGAACGCCCAATCGTGGATGCTCGTCACGCCATTGGGTATTATAACACTGCCGCCATTGCCGGTGTATTTCTTCAGCATGCCGGTTTCAATAACAAAGTCGTCGAAACCGTGTGCCTGCGCTGCTGCCTCGTCAAACCTTTCCCTGGCGACGGTTTTGACATATCTGCGGATCTGACCGAAGCCGCATAATTCCTTCGTGGTGATCCCGAGGACGCAGAGCTGGTTGAGCCACGTTATTATGGTCGGGCAATCCAGCGATTTGCTCACTCCCGCAATGCTGAACATTTTTCCCTCGCCCGCTGTCAGCTCCTCCGTTTTTGAAAAACGGGAGCCGCTGTTTTTATATGCGGCCGTCAGCTCCTTTGCTTTGCCCGCTGCTGTCATGAGCTGAACATTCACTATCGGTTAAAGGTCTGCAGCTGCTATGGAATCGGCATCTGCGAGGATATCTTTCCAGCTGTAATTCTATCCGGGCCGGAGGGACACCGTATATTGGTGCCAGCCGCCGTCTATCTGCTTATAGACTATGTCTGCTGCGCAGCTCTGTTTTTCGCTCATATGCTTCTGCCTCCTTGACGTTTTTGTCCCTTGTATTATTTGACTATTTTAGTATGACATTTTCTACGTCCTGCGTCAAGTAATACGGAATATTTTTCACGCACGATAGACGGAAAGCCCGCTCAGGCCGTGATGCTCTGATAAACAAAAAGCACCGGAGCCATAAGGCTTCGGTGCTTTGGATCTGAAACAAATTGAGATCAGCGCTTTGAGTTTTTGCATTGGTGTTTCATGGTGTTTTACATCGTGAATAACGCTCATATCGTGGGATATTGTGAGGGTGTAATCGCATATCGTTTGATATTTTTCATGGTGTCGCATAAGATGTTGCACCAAATTTGCACCAAACTCACACCATGTTTATAGAGCAATCTTAATATTTATCAATTCATCTATCTGCTGGCAAATAGATGAATTGATTTGCTGAATCTTCCTATATTTGTTAGCTATCTCTTGCTGAGCTTCTAAATCAAAACTACCATCCTCTTTTATTGGTATTGAAATTTTCACTCGCTCGATTGTTCCGCCTGGTAATTTAGTAAATTCATTTTGCCCATCGTGTCCCATTCTTCCTTTTATCTTGCTTCTGAGGATTGGTTCAACGGTGAATCTTATATAATCTAAATCTATGTTTTCAACAAGCGGTACAAGGATAACTCTATCGGCATTTATTGAAAATTTTCCTTCTTTTTTTGTAATTCGTCCTGCAATACCATTTACCGATATTGTTAGGAAACTGCCGTCATAATCAAAAAAGTTTGCATATGCCAACGGCTCATTGTTGTTTGCCGAATAAATAGGATATTCACCCCTATTGTTAAAACAAAAAGTTTTAGTATATTTACTATTACCTCTTTTCGGCGTGAATAATGAGGTTAAATCTTTTTCAACATGGTTATACTTGGATGCAAAGTTTTCTGAGATTAAAGAATCTTGAAGTATTCGCTTATATTGATGTAATTTTCCACGTTGTAATTCTAACGTCTCATATCTTTCTGCTATTGCTTTTTGTTCATCATAGTCATAGGAGCCATCTTCCTTTACAGGAAAAGGTATTAAAGGGTTCGCTCTTTTCACCATGTTTGTCTTAACTCTCATATTTCCATTTCCAATAGCCAATGAACGGAAATCGAGAACTTGCTGCACATATGGTAAATACACACCTTCAACGTTTTCTCTTAACGACAATATACCACAGTGGTCAGTACATGAAAATTTGCCTACTCTGTGAAAAAGTACTCCAGCATATCCATCTGTCGACCATGTTAAATACTCACCATCATAATCATATGTATTGATTGTGGCGAACAACCCATCATTTTCGGTTTTTGATGAATACACTGGATATTCACCCTTATTTCTATTGGCATAGCTTTGTGTATATTTAGGCAAGCCTCGTCCGACAATAAAAATATCATTTAATGTTTTTTTTGATAAATTTTATATCAGACATTCCAAATCACCTCTATATTCTTCCATCGCTTCGATTATGTTATCAATAAAGATTTGTAATTCGGGAATGGTCATAATATTGACTTCTTTCTTAAATCCAAGCTCAATTTTTTCCTCATCTGACCAAAAATTATCAATTATCCAAGAGGTATCAACAGCATCATAGAATTTCTGAATGTCGATAAGCTTGCATTTTTTGTCAATATACGGTTTTCCTTCTTCATCGTAGGAAATTGCTTTGAATTTACTACGGTCAGGGGTAGATTTAAACAAATTGTATTGATTAACGGCTTCTTCCAAATGATTTTCTTCGGTATCAAACCTATAAACATCCAATGTTTCGCCGATTGAATTACAAATATAGGTGAATACAGGTGCTACTTGTTTTTGTGTATTACCTAAATCATCCGTATATTTCTTCTTGATTGCCAATATGTATGTTTTTTTCGGTGTTCCGAAGAAAGTATTTATAGGCAAACTAATGATGCCTTCAATAGTACATCTGTCCAAAATATATTCTCTAAGTTTCTTATTTGCCAAATTTGACAGTATGCCGTCAGGAATTACTATTAAAGCCGTTCCGTCTTCAGCTAAGGATTTTACAATCCATTCCATGAATAGTGCTTCAAGTCCCAATCCCCCACATTTATACAATCCAGTTGCTGTGGCGAGTGCTTTCATATCACCGCTACCATTAACAACATACGGGGGATTCGTAAGAATGAGGTTGTACTTGTTCTCTTCGAGACTTTCCAGCGTACCCAAATTCGTTTTCTTTAATGTGAAGGTATCGTTAAATAACTTAGCAATTTCCTTTGTATGTTTGTTATCGGGGTTCTCTGTTATAAGTTTTGACAAGTATATAAGCATATTGGCTTTCGCAAGGATAATAGTTCTGTCTGAATTGTCCTCAGAATACTTGTCAAAGCCATATAATTCTATTTTTCGTTCTAATTTGTCCCCATTGAATTTATATAAGTTTTCTGTATTAGAAGAAATTGCTTCAAGTAAAAATTTTCCCACACCGCAAGCTGGGTCGCAAATCTTCATTCCCTCTTTAATCTCTACCATTCGGTTCATCTGCTCGACAACCTTAAGAGGAGTGAAGAACTGTCCCATCTTTTTCTTGTCTTTTTCATTCTTTAAGAAGCACTCGAACAGTTTGGACTTAAAATCTTTATTGATGTTCAGGAATTTTCCGTTTTTCTGCTCATATTTTTTGAATTCGTCAATAATATTCCTAAATGTCTTACCATCTCCATTGACTACATACTCGCCATCCTTATTCTTGATTGCATGGAACACATCACCATTTACAACGGTGGTGCCGTCCACCCCCTCAGGAAATAGAGATTTAATTTTTTCTCGCGGACCTGTTGTACCCAAATAGAAATCCAGTACATATTCATCTGAATTACCTTTATCTTCATATTTCTTGCACAGAGAATCGAAAGAGTAATCGCCTGTAAGAACCCCCAAATCACTCAAATACTTAAAAATGAAAAGCTCAACAAAAGTATAAAGACATGTTTCGGGAGAAGAGTTCTTGGCAATCCATATTTTTTGATGAACAGCCGTTGCTAAATCAGTTGGGTCTAAATAGACAACCTTTTTTAACTGGTTGTTTGTAGCAGAAATAGAAAGACGAATATATTTTATTAACTTTTCGAGTTGCCTCTTGTTTTCATTAGGCTTAAAGACCACTCTAAGTTCAGTGCCATCTTCTGATATAATTCTCTCGCCAGTGAGCGTATTTATCCAATAAGTGTCAACTGTATCTGTAACTACAAAAATAGGCGCATTTACAGCTTTGGCAACATCAATCTCTTGGTCGATAGCAGACTGAATATCATCAGCTGTAGAAAGCTTTCCTATATCTTTGTTCTCTATATACACAACGATATCTTTTTCGTCATCCGTCACAATAGCATCTGGCTTTTTATTTTGAAATTTTCTTGTCTTACTTGAAATAAGATTGTTTTGCTGTAATTGCTTAATGGTAGTTTCTCCCAATGAATAGTAATTAAATCCGCCAATTCTGTCAGGATGATTTATATAATCATTTTTATTTATCTGTTCCGCCATAATTACGCCCTCATTCTTTCTCTGAGACCATCAATCTCAGCTTGATTATTTGTAAGATACTCGACAATATCTTTGGGTAGCTCATGCCGCCCATCAGCCGCCTTACTGTAAAAATCATTCTTCTCATCGTCAGTTAGGCGTAATAGCTCAACAATACGGTCTTGCATATCAGGGGTGGGTGGCTTTACTCGCCCATTAAACACATCGAACAGATATGTTTTCGACACACCTAAGTCCGAAGCAAATTTCGCTTGTGAATATTCATGGTCTTTAATAAGCTTTACGAAATATGCGCCGAAGCTCCCTTCTGCGTATTCTTTTTTTGCCACTCAATCACCTCCAAAAAGTAAATAAGTAAGCTAACTACTTTACTATCTTAGCATAGAAAACAGAAAAACGCAATAGAGCTGCACGAAAATTTACAATTCGTGTAGCTCTATTGCTTAAATGAGGACATTTTCGATGCTTTCAGCCATCTTAGCCTTGTCGTAGGCTTTGTCCCGGACCTGGTACTGGCCGAAAGGCACATTGCCGATAGCGAGGTCATAAAAATCCCGCCTGCCGGTGGTCTCAAATCCGGCCACGGTGATGTCGGCTTTGGGATAGAGCTGCTGGGCAATCCGCCCGCTGATGGAATCCAGTTCCACGCCGTACAGACGGCTGTTTCGCATTTCCTCCGGCAGCATACCGAAGAAATTACCCACACCGCAGGACGGCTCCAGAATGTTGCCGGTCTCAAAACCCACGCGGCCCAGGGCCTCATAGATGGCGCGGATCACCGTGGGGCTGGTGTAGTGGGCATTAAGGGTGGACCCTCTGGCGGCGGCGTATTCCTCCGGGGTCAGCAGCTCATTCAGCTGGGCATATTCCTTACTCCAGCTTTCCTCGTCAGGGTCAAAAGCATCGGCAAGGCCACCCCAGCCCACATACCGGGAGAGGACTTCCAGCTGCTCCGGCGTTGCCTGCCCGGTGGTTTCCTCCAGGTATTTCAGCAGCTTGATTGCCTCGATATTGGCCTGAAACTTGGCTTTGGGGCCGCCTTCGCCTAGATGATCGTCGGTGATACGGAAATTCTCGGCGGTGCGGCGCAGGTTCTCCTTGTACTCCCCATAGGCGGCTTCCTCAGCAGTCCTAGCATTGTTCTATGGCTTTTTCTGATCCCGGAATGAAATCCCCCGGAAACGCAAAAAGCGCCCAGTAAAAAATACTGAGCGCTTGGCGATTAGATTTATTCTCTTTTGTTCAAATTAGGTCAGATTCAGACAAACCGTTTTCACGAAAAAGGTATCTTGGTGATGTATAAATAAACATTCCCTTGGCAGCCCCAAATCGCGTCTCGGTTGTCCTATTTTTTAACCCATAAGCCCTCTTTTTGGGGTGGTTGTCCACCATTTAACCCATAGAAAACGGGTTAAAAGAGGCTTCGTCCTGTCAAATTGCGTCAAACCATTTGAAAAGGGAAAACCCCGGAAACCGTGTAGTTCCGGGGATTTTGACCACTTTTGATAAAGTTTAGCGCTTCGAGAACTGCGGAGCGCGGCGGGCTGCTTTGAGACCGTACTTTTTACGCTCCTTCATTCTCGGGTCACGGGTCAGGAGACCTGCGGCCTTCAGAGGTGCGCGGTAGCTGTCATCGACGAGGAGCAGTGCGCGGGAGATACCATGACGGATAGCGCCGGCCTGACCGGAAACGCCGCCGCCTGCGACGGTAGCTTCGATGTCGACCTTGCCGACAGTGCCGGTGGCGACGAGGGGCTGACGGACGATGAGCTTCAGGGTCTCGAGACCGAAGTAATCGTCTATATCACGGCCGTTGATGGTGATAGCGCCGGTGCCGTTGGGGATGAGGTGAACGCGGGCAACAGAGGACTTTCTGCGGCCGGTACCGTACATGTAGGGCTTCTTGCACTTATAAGTTGCCATATTCTTTTACCTCCTCTTAGCGATCCCAGACTTCGGGCTTCTGGGCTGCGTGGGTGTGCTCGCTGCCTGCGAAGATCCTCAGGCGCTTGAGCTGCCACTGTGCGATGGTGTTCTTCTGCAGCATGCCGCGGACAGCCAGACGCATCGCGAGCTCGGGCTTCTTTGCCATCAGGGTCTTGTACTGGGTCTCCTTCAGGCCGCCGGGATAACCGGAGTGGGTACGGTAGTACTTCTGCTCCAGCTTCTTGCCGGTGAGGACAGCGTCCTTAGCGTTGATGATGATGACATAGTCGCCGCAGTCAACATGAGGAGTATAATCGGTCTTGAGTTTGCCGCGGAGAATATCGGCGGCCAGTGCAGCGGTCTTGCCCATGGGCTTGCCGGCTGCGTCAAGGATGTACCATTTGCGCTCAACGGTCTCCTTGGTCAGCATAGTAGTGGACATGTTCTTGCCTCCATATAAATGATAAATGTTTTGACATTTCATGCGCGCGAAAGTACAATATATCCCAAACGCGCTTTATCTTTATATCACAAGGAACCGGGCGTGTCAACACTAAATTTGATTTTGATTTTCAAAGCTCGCAAATGCTCTGGAATCCGCCAAAAATCTCTGCAAATCTAAATTCGATTTTTTGTTTTGCCGAAGGAGAAAAACCATGAGAGACGCATTGAGTGACTTTACCGGAACTGTCCGCCGCGCCGTGGACGATTACCGCATGATACAGGCGGGCGACCGCGTGGCTGTCGGCGTGTCCGGCGGGAAGGACAGCATGGTCCTGCTCCTCGCGCTCAACTGCCTGCGGCAGTATTACCCGGAGCCGTTCGAGCTTGAGGCCGTGACGATAGAGCTGGGCTTCGAGGGCATGGACTTCACGCCCGTGCGCGAGCTGTGCGAGAAACTCGATATACCGTACACCTGCGTCAAAACTGATATCAAGGAGATCGTCTTTGATGTGCGCAAGGAGGATAACCCCTGCTCGCTGTGCGCGAAGATGCGCCGCGGCGCGCTCAATAACGTCCTGCGTGAGCGGAACCTGAACAAGCTCGCGCTCGGTCACCATTTTGACGACGCAGTCGAGACCTATATGATGAGCCTGCTGTTCGAGGGGCGCATAAGCTGCTTCCAGCCCGTGACCTTCCTTGACCGCTCGGGCGTGACCCAGATACGCCCGCTCATCTACGCCGGGGAGCAGAAGATAACGAACCTCGCGCGCGAGCTGAATGTGCCCATCGTTGAGAATCCCTGCCCGGAGGACAAGGGCAGCAAGCGCTATGAGATAAAGCAGCTGCTGAAAACCATGAGCGTGCAGTACCCGGACATGAAGTCCAAGATATTCGGCGCGATGCAGCGCCTGCCGTTAAAGGGCTGGGGAAAGATAGAACGCTGAAACTGACGAACCCACCGGGAATATCCCCGGTGGGTTTTATTTCAGCTGCCGCCGTCCCTGACCAATATGATCCCGCCGTCCGCGGCCACCGCTGTGACCCTGTCCCCGCGAGCAATGCGTCCGTCAAGCAGCATGTCCGCCGCGGTGTCCTCAAGGCTGTGCTGCAGTGTCCGTCTCAGCGGCCTTGCGCCGAAGCGCTCATCATAGCCCTCGTGCGCCAGCCACTGCGCCGTCTCCGGCGGCACACTCAGCTCAAGGCCGAGTGCATTGAAGCGCTCGGCGACCCTTGTGAGCAGCGTCTGCGTGATCTCCAGCATGTCCTCCTCGCCGAGACGGCGGAAGATTATTGTCTCGTCCACACGGTTGAGAAACTCCGGTCGGAAGGTCGCGCGCAGCTCCTCCATGACGCGGCTGCGCATGGTCTCACCGTCGGGCTCCGCACCGCAGGTGAAGCCGAGCTGAGGGCGGTTTTCGGTTATCGCCTTCGCGCCGATGTTCGAGGTCATTACGATGACCGTGTTTGAAAAGTCTATGCGCCGCCCCGCTGAGTCTGTGAGGTGCCCGTCGTCCATGATCTGAAGAAGGATGCCCCACACGTCCTCGTGCGCCTTCTCTATCTCGTCGAACAGCACAACCGACCACGGCTTGCGCCGCACCTTCTCGGTGAGCTGGCCGCCGTCCTCGTAGCCGACGTAGCCGGGCGGGGAGCCTATCAGGCGGCTGACCGAGTGCTTTTCCATATACTCTGACATATCGAGCCGTATGATCGCGCCCTCGTCGCCGTAGACGGTCGCGGCCAGCGCTCGGCACAGCTCCGTCTTTCCGACGCCCGTGGGGCCTAAGAACAGGAACGAACCGACCGGCCTGCCCGGATCCTTGAGCCCGACGCGCCCGCGGCGTATCGCGCGCGCCACGGCGGAGACGGCTTCGTCCTGCCCGATGATGCGCTCGCGCAGCTGCTTTTCCAGCGTTAAGAGCCGCAGGCTCTCGTCTGCGTCAAGCCCCGTCACGGGCACGCCCGTCCACATGGACACGACCTGCGCCACGTCCTGCGTCTCGACGGTTATCCGCTCGCCCGCGACGTGTACTGCGGCTGCCGCCTCATCGAGCAGGTCGATGGCCTTGTCCGGCAGGAAGCGGTCGTTTATATACCGCACGGAGAGCTCGTAGGCCGCGCGCATCGCCCCGGCGGTGAGCCTGACGCCGTGGTGCCGTTCAAGCGGTGTGCGCACACTGCGCAGCATCTCCATCGTCTGCTCGCGGTCGGGCTCGCCGACCTTCACGGGCTGGAAGCGCCGTTCGAGCGCGGCGTCCTTTTCGATGTGCCGCCGGTATTCCTCCGGCGTCGTTGCGCCGATTATCTGCACCTCGCCGCGGCCGAGCGCGGGCTTGAGGATGTTTGCCGCGTCTATCGCGCCCTCGGCGCTGCCCGCGCCGATGATCGTGTGCAGCTCGTCTATAAAGAGGATGATGTCACCCGCGCGGCGCACATCGCGCAGCACGGACTTCACGCGCTCCTCAAAATCCCCGCGGTACTTTGTCCCTGCGAGCATCGCCGGGATATCCAGCGACACTATGCGCTTGTTTTTAAGCTCTGCCGGTGCCTGCCCCTGCGCAACGCACATCGCCAAGCCCTCCGCGACGGCGGTCTTGCCGACGCCCGGCTCCCCGACGAGCACCGGGTTATTCTTGCTGCGGCGCGAGAGGATCTGTATCGCGCGGCGTATCTCCTCCGTCCGCCCGACGACGGGGTCGAAGGCTCCGCCTGCGGCGAGGTCGGTCAGGTCGCGGCTGTACTGGTCGAGCACGCGCGTGTCCGCGCGGCGTATCGTGCTGCGCGCCGCGCCCGTCTGAGGCTTGCTGCGGAAGTCGGGATTTCCGAACACGGCCATGACGTCGGTGTAGATATCGTTGAGGTCGCAGCCGGCCTCGCGCAGAACGGCGGCGGCTCCGCAGTCGCTCTGACGCAGCAGGCCGAGCAGCAGGTGCTCAGTGCCGATGTAGCTCTGCTGAAGGCAGCGCGCCTCTTCCGCGGCGCGCTCCACCGCGCGCTGTGCCCGCTCGGTCAGCCCCTGGCTCGGCTTTGCGGGACTGCCGACGCCGCTGCGGCGGATGATGATGCCGCGCAGCCGCTCGCCGTCGAGCCCCTGAGAGCGCAGAATGCGCGCGCCGAGGCCGTCCTTCTCCGCGATGATGCCGAGCAGCAGATGCTCAGTGCCGACATAGCCGTGACCCAGCTCACCCGCCGCTGCGCGTGCGTTTTCGATGGCAAGCTCTGCCCGCTGCGTGAATTTTTCGTTGCTTTTGATATGAACTACCCCCTCGGCGCGCCCTTTATAATAATTGATTATCACCCGTAAGCCCTGCTGAATCAGGCGAAACCGGTGATCCGCGTGAAAATTATTGCCAGTTTCAATGGAAAATATATCGTTCACAAATTTTGCGATTGATTTTTGAGCAGGATGTGATACAATACGGCATGTAGAGACCTTATATCCCCAAGAGGTGAATGGTCAAATAACATACGGAGGTAACACTATGGCTTTTGTTATCACTGATGAGTGCCTGTCCTGCGGTTCCTGCGCTGCACAGTGCCCCGCTGAAGCGATCGACATGGGCGATCTGCACTATGAGATCGACGCTGACAAGTGCGTTGAGTGCGGTTCCTGCGCTGCACAGTGCCCCGCTGAGGCTATTGTCCAGCAGTAAGGCTTGCACACAATAATAAAAGGGGCGATAAAAATCGCCCCTTTTATTATTTATACTGGTCAAAGAATCTCTTCGAGCTTCTTTGACCAAGAAGTTTGCGCTCAGACCCGCGCCTGCGTCAGAATAACACCGCAAGGTCATGCCGTGCCGCTTGCGGCGCGGCATTGACCGGCAATGTTATTCTTCCTTTTCAAATCGAACCCGCTTCGCTGGGCTTCGATTTGAGTCACGAATAGCCACCTCGACACTCTCTGAGCGAGAAGTATTTTCGCCGACGTACACGCCGCCGGCGAAAATGCATCTGAATTATTTTTTCGCCTTGCGAGGCGAAAAAACGCTGCGAGGCTTTTTACGGTTTGATCTACATCGTACTACTAATAAAGGAGGAGCTGCCGACATGCCGGGATTTGAACGGCTCTGGGAGAACGGCCCGCTTTTTGCTCAGGCCGAGCATTTCCGCCTCAGCACGGACTGCGTGCTTCTGGCGGATTTCGTGAATACAGCGGGAGCCGTGCGCGGCATAGACCTCGGCTGCGCTTCCGGGGCGATCGCGCTGCTGCTGCTCGCACGTACGGATAAGCTGCACATGACGGGGCTTGAGATAGTCCCGGGGGCCGCGTCTCTTGCGGAGGAGAACATGCGCGCAAACGCCCTTGAAGCGCGCAGCGATATCGTCTGCGGCGATATTCGGCGGCACAGGGAGCTTTTCAAAGCCGGGAGCTTTGACCTTATAGTTGCCAATCCGCCGTATTTCCCGGTCGGGAGCGGGAAGCTCTCGCCCGACGCTGCGCGCGCCGCCGCGCGCGGCGAGACGCAGTGCAGCATGGAGGAGATATGCGCGGCCTCGGCCTTTCTCTGCCGCACCGGCGGGAGTGTGAATTTTGTCCACAAGCCAGAGCGGCTGTCGGAGCTGTTCTGCTGCATGACGGCGCACGGCATAGAGCCGAAGCGGCTGCGCCTTGTCTGCCATCGGGAGGGGGCTGCGCCGAACCTCGTCCTCATCGAGAGCCGCCGCGGCGGCAAGCCGGGGCTTAAGATAGAGCCGACGCTGATACTGCGCCGTCCGGACGGCAGCGAGACCGACGAGGTGCGCAGGATCTATCACAGGTGAATATTTTGGATTGCGGAGCATACCGCAGTTGGACACTGCAAAAATCCAACTCAGAGCGTCCAACCCCGCGGAGCGACCGACAGTCAGCCCGCTCGAACAAAGCCTTTCCTCCTAGCTCGCTCAAGGGTGAAAGGGCTTTTTTATTTTATCATTCTGTTCAGCTTCTCTATGCACTCGGGACACACGTACCTGCCGCCGAAAGAGACGATGTGCCTTACGCTGCCGCAGAACACACAGGCCTCGTGATACTTGCGAAGAATAATATTTTCTCCTTCAACATATATCTCAAGCGGGTCTTTCTCTTGTATATCCATCGTGCGCCTTAGCTCAATGGGCAGGACAACGCGCCCAAGCTCATCGACCTTGCGTACCATACCGGTGGATTTCACGATTCATCACTCCTTGTGTATATATGTTCCGCCCTGAGGGCGGATATCTGCTATTAAATATATCACAGGGAATGCGGGAAATAGCCAACATTCTATGAATTATAGGGAAGGGGAGTGCGCAGTGCTTATCGGACTTATCATCCTTGCCATATATGTTCTTTCCGCACTCTATGCCGCATACAGCGGAAGCGCGGCGCAGGCCGGGAGCGCCGTGCTTGAGGGCGCGGGCGCGGCGGTGAGCTTCTGCATTTCGATAGGAGGCGCGGTGTGCCTGTGGAGCGCGGTGGCCGAGCTTTTAGAGCGCAGCGGCGCGGCGGCATGGCTCTCGCGCCTGCTGCGCCCGGTGCTCATCCGCCTGTTCCCCGCAAGCGGGCAGGACAAAGCTGTCATCGCCGCTCTGTCGGAGAATGTCAGCGCGAATCTCCTCGGCCTCGGCAACGCCGCGACGCCCGCCGGGATCCGTGCCGCCAAGGGCATGGTGCGCCTTGGCGATACCCGCGCGCGGGATGAGCTGTGCCTGCTCGTCGTGATAAACACAGCGTCCTTCCAGCTCGTGCCGACGACGGTCGCCGCCGTCCGCGCGTCATACGGAGCTGACGCGGCCTTTGATATAATGCCCGCCGTGTGGGTGAGCTCCGCCGTGTCGCTCGCTGCCGGGATAGCTGCGGCGGCGGTCATGAAAAAGCTGTGGGACTGAGTACCCTCGCGGGGCTTGTCCCCGCACTCATCATCGGCGCAGCCTGCATCGCGGGGATTTGCCGCGGCGTGGATGTTTTCTCCGCGCTGACGGCGGGTGCAGCAAAGGGGCTGCGCATCATGCGGGATATTTTCCCGGCGCTCGTCGTGCTCTTTCCGGCGATATACCTGCTGCGCGCCTCGGGACTGCCCGAGCACATCGGCGCGCTGCTGCGCCCGCTGTTGTCCGCGCTCGGCATCCCGGAGGAGACGGTGCTTCTCATGCTGCTGCGCCCCGTCTCGGGGAGCGCTGCGCTCTCCGCGGCGGCGGACGTCATCTCCCGCTGCGGGGCGGACTCTCTTGCCGGGCGCACTGCCGCTGTCATGTGCTCCTCAAGCGACACGACCTTTTATGTCATTGCCGTGTACTTCACCGCCGCCGGGGTAAAGGACAGCCGCTGGGCTGTCCCCGCCGCGCTGTGTGCGGACGCGGCGGGCTTCCTTTCCGCAGCGTGGATATGCCGCATTCTATGGGGAGCAAGTTGACCATAAAAATACAGATATGGTAAATGTTTACTCACAGCCCACAACAAAATATTATGCTAATATATATATATATATTGACTTTCGTGCCGCCGTCTGATATAATAAAGTCCGATTTTCAAGAATCGGAACTGTTTAAAGACATTCCAATGGGAAACTGGAACGTGTACCGGTTTTCCTAAAACATTTTTTGACATGATATAAAGAAATTAACACATAGAAGATTGGGCGCTGATATGCTGTGTAGAAACCATAAGACGAATAAGGCGTTACGTATATTAGCTTTACTGTTAGCGCTGATCTGTATATTCACAATAGCCGATCCTGCGGTCTACGCTATGGGGCAGGAAGAGAACGAGGGACAGCAGACCGAGCAGGTGCAGGAGGACAAGCAGGAGCAGGACAGCAACGCAGGCGGCGGTACAGAGCAGACCGGCGGGGATAACGGTCCCGACAAGAATACGAACGGCGACAACGGGAACGGCGACCCAGATAAGGACGACGGCGACAACGGCAGCGGCGATCCGGACAAGGGGGACAACAGCGGCAACAACGACCCGGATAAGGATAACGACAAAGACACCGATAGCGACGATAACGCAGACCCGGACAAGCAGGCTGGCGACGATACCAATAAGGAAAAAGTCGAGGAGAGCGAAAACGCCGCTGCAAGTGTGGAGCTGTTCCTTGCCGTGAACGGCGTATGGAAGAATGTCAGCACACGCAGCGTGAACCTTGACGCGAGCACCAAGCGGTACTACATCACCGCCGCGGAGCTTGAGAGCGTCTACGGTGCCTACGGCTTCAGTGCGGAGGATATGAGTGCAGACCTGCGCATCTTCCCGCACACAGATAAAAAGAATTACGATACCATTTGGGCGGATGCAAAACCGTATCAGACCGAGAGCGGCGAGTGGCGTGTACCGCTCAGCACGAACATTGACAATTATCTGTATTACCTGCCCGGCAATGTTGACGGGAGCGCATCGTTCTTTGCCCAAAAGGCATCCCGCGATGATGCCGCCGTGCTTGCGGATAACACCTTCTACACCGTCTCCGTCTCCGACACGACCGGGACGGAGGACACTGCAACGGGAATATATTATGTCTTTACTGGGAAAGAGTTTAGTATCACCCTCAGCCAGCACGACGAGCACGAGTGGAGAATAACGAACCCCGATACAGGTGACACCATTGAGCCGTATGAAACCGCACAGCAGGACGATGGGAAGGTCAAGTATACCTTCAATGCGGTCACTTGCCCGATAAAGATCATGCTCGCTGACGAGAGCAAGACCACATATATGATACACTATAACGCCGCGACGCTCGATGCGACGGAGGAGCAGCTTGGTCAGATAGCAGTCTCACAGCAGACCGTGCTGAAGGACGGCTGCATCGACGGACAGGCTGAGCTGGAGGTTACGTTAAGCCTTGGCGAAGGTGACGAATATATGCTTCGTCGCCCGGACGAGGAACAGCTCACGGTGTTGGTATCCGGTGATAAGGGAAAGAAATTCATTTACTTTTTTGATGGATGGCGCGTTGCAGGCAGCAATGAACTCATTCCGGCGGACACGATACTGACAGCTGCGAATATTCTCCGCTATGAGGAGAACGGCGCTCTGACGCTCAACGCGGTATGGAAGGCGAAGGATGCGAATGGCCGTATTTCGACTGTGAACTTCTATGTCAACCTCTACTGCGAGATCGCCGATAATCTTTCCAACGGTTTTTCTTCCGCACCGGAATCAAATTTTACAAATTCTGTATACTACACTGGGATATTCGGAACGGACAATGTCCCAGTCGGCGGTGATCTCAACTGCATGCTGCTCGCGCCGGCGACTGCGGCGGAGAACGCCTATGCAACAGATACGGCTCTGCGCGAAATGACCAATACTCCGCTTGACAGCGGTGTGACCCTTGAAAGCGTTCCCAGTGATGAAGAGGTATTCAGGCAGATAAGAAACAGCGGCACCACAATCAAGGTGGAGGGCGTTGCTATCCCGAGTACCAGACTGACGACCGATCATTTCAAGGTGCGCTGGTATGTCCTGAAATATGATAAGAGCGACGGCTGGCATGTCGACGGCATCCTTGTTGCGAAGGAGGGACACCTGCGCGTCAGGAAGAGCTTCCTCGGCGACAGTGCAGGCATCGCACAGATCACCGATCCGCAGAATGATTTTGAGATCGCTGTAAGGCACACCCCGCTGACCGGGAACGCCATAACGGAGGACTATGAACTGACGCTCGTACCGAAGGCGGAGGAGAAGCGCGAGGGGAAGTTAGGCTACACGAGCTATGACGAAGCGACGAAAACATACGAATGGATACTGACAGGCAACGCCGTTGACTTTTATACTTTGAGCGAACTCAACTATACATCCAAGACGCAGAAGGAAAGCGAATGGCAGAGCAGCAGCCGGTATATCATAAGCGGCACCGGAGCAACAGCGGATGACCGCGCATGGCAGGTATATAACGGTACCGGCGTCAGGACAAGGATGGAGTCCTATGCGACCGACGTGCCGGAGGCAGCATATAAAACGCTCACATTCCGCAATACCTATGTGCGTTCCGGGATGCTCACGCTCTATAAGGAGGACTCGTTCACCCACAAGGGGCTGAGTGGAGTTAGATTTACACTTGCCGCCGCTGATGAAGGTACAGAACTTGTGCTTTACCGCAAGCCAAATACGAGCCAGTATTCCACAGATGAGAACGCCGGACTCGACGGCTACACCGCGGAGGTAACTGACAAGACACTTGAGACCGATGCATACGGCAATGTCTACCTTGAGCTTATGGAAGGCAGCTATAAGCTGATCGAGGAGGTACCGTCCGGATATGACGGCGCGGCGGAGATCGGCTTTTCGGTCGACGGCAGCGGTAACCTGACTGCACTGTCAGCCCATGATAAAGACGGAAAAGATGTCACGGACAAATATGTCAGCGGACTAGACACGGCACGCCTGACTGTAAGAAACGATTCCAAGCTCCTCACTACTGTCACTGCCGTAACTGACTGGGCAGATTCCACCCCGGAGAACCAGCGCGTTCCGGTGCAGGTAGATCTGTGGTGCGACGGCGTCAGGATGACCGGCAGCGAATACCGCCAGACGCTCAGCGCCGATAACAACTGGAGTTATGTATGGTCTAACCTTCCGCTCTTCACTGACGGCACAGTGGCAAAATACACGCTCCGCGAGAGAATGATCGGCGATACGGCATACGACCCCAAAACTAACGGCGACGGCTATGCCGACTATGCCGTCACATACGATGACGCAAAGTACCGTGAGGGGAACGATGGTGAGTATAACGATGAGCCGACGTGGGTGGATGAACAGGGCGGCACACATTACGCAAATCATGTTCTGCTGCGCTCGCACAACAGCCTTGATAACGGGCTTGTCGATGTGAACGTCACAAAGCAATGGCGTGACGGGAACGACCAGGACGGTCTGCGCCCCGCGTCGATAACTGTGAAGCTCCTCCGTAACGGTCAGGAGACAGGCAGCACGCTCACGCTCAACGCGGATAATAAGTGGAGCGGAATATTCAGAGAGCTGCGCGCCTATGAACGCGGGGAACAGCTCGTGTATACCGTGGCGGAGGTCGCAGTGCCCGGCTATACCTCGACTATCACCGGGACTGCGGCCACCGGCTTCAACATCATGAACACCCACACGCCAGAAACTCTGACAATCAGCGGCACAAAGACATGGGCAGATGCGGGGAACGAGAGCGCTCGTCCCGAGAAGATCACAGTAATACTGCTCGCCGGTGGGGAGCAGCTTGCAGAGCAAGTAGTCAGCCCTGATGCCAACGGCAAATGGAGCTGGAGCTTTGAAAATCTGCCGAAGTACAGCGCCGGGAAAGCAATAGCTTATACGATAGACGAGCTCGAAGTGCCCGGCTATACCAAAAAGGTCGACGGCTATAACATCACGAACACCTATAAACCCGCGGTAACACCATCACCGTCGCCCACACCGACTGCCACTCCCGCACCGACGGTGTCACCCACACCCACCCCCACGCCGACGGCAAGCCCTGTGCCTACCACGGCCCCGACGGACAGCCCCGTACCGAGCTATACTCCTACGCCGACGACAAAGCCCGGCACTAATCCCCAAACCGGAGACGAGAGCAATATTGCCCTCTGGACAGGCCTGGGTCTTGTCTCGATAGCTGCGGCAGCAGGCGTTATACTGCTGATAAAGAAGCGCGGCGAGGCAAAGTAAACCCATACATCTATAAAACGATCCCTGCTGACTCAAAAGCCAGCAGGGATCGTTTTATATTCTCAGTGCCCGTATATTCTCCTGCACCAGCGCGAGGAAGCTCCCGGCGTGCGCCCCGTCCATCTGCGTGTGATGGAACTGGAACGAAATGGTGAGCGTCGTTTTCAAAAGTCCGCGGTGATACTTGCCCCAGATGATGAAAGGGTTGTTGAATATCCCGCTGTTCATCCCGACCGCGCCGTCAAGCTCCGTGTCGATAATGGCCGAGGTGCCGATCACCATGCTCTCCGTCAGGTCGTGGTTCTCGCAGCTTTCGGTGACCTGCTTTGTGAGGCGCAGATAATCGGAATTGAAGCGCGCAAGGTCGTCACTGTAAGGAACGTCGCAGGAGCTGACCTCGCCGAGCCGGTTTTTCACGATAGTGTTCACCGCGAGCGTGTCATAGCGCAGCAGCTCTTTCCCGACGGGCAGCAGGTAAAATTCCTTCACCCGGCTCGCCGCGCTGCCGATGCACCAGCACAGCAGCATATTGAACTTGAGCCCTTTCCGCCGGCTCAGCTGCACAAGCGGAGTGACGTCCAGCGTTTTGAAAAAGGTCACCATCGGGTTCGGCGCGTCCATCCAGAGCGCGTAAGCCTCGGCGCGCGAAGTCGCGCCGGGGTCGACTGCCTGCGGCTTCATTCCGCACCTCCTGTGGGCTTGCCTGAAAACAGATGCAGCCCCAGCGCCGCGTTGAAGCCCGTCGCGGCGAACACGCTGAAGCGCTCCACAACGCCGAGCAGCCCGCAGTAATTGAGCAGAGTCCGTTTCTTCATTTCGATCCCCTCCAGTGGATGTAGATTATAGGCTCATATAAACTCCTTCACAATAGCTTCTCGGCAATCTTAATAAAAATTCAGCACCGCAGAGCGGTGCTGAATTTTGTTGATATTTCTTTTGAAGCGAATATTACAGTATCGGCTTGCGGCGGGAGATGCAGGCGACGGCGATCGTGCCGATGCCCTCGAGGATGAACACGAGGCCGACCGTCACACCAACGGCAACGACGCTGACCCACGGATCCATCATGCAGACGACGCCGAACACGAGCAGCACGATGCCGAGGGCAAGGATCCAGCCCCAGCCGCGCATACCGAGCGCCTTGAGGTCAAAGGCACTGACGAATCTGGAAACGCCGGAGAACAGGAGCCACACGGTGAACAGGATGGGCAGGGACATCATCGTGAACCAATGGTTGAACAGCAGAAACAGCGACATGACGACCGTCAGCACACCGTCGAGCAGCAGCCAGCCGGAGCCGAGGATGAACCGGCTCGTCCCGGCGAAGATGACGATCTCGACGATACCGGCGATGAGCATGAGAAGCCCGAGGACGATGCCCGCGGACATCGCCGCGACGTCCTGGTTGCACAGGCAGTAGATACCGGCGGCGATAAGCAGCGCGCCGGTGATAATGCTGAGAATACGCATGGTTCTTGAAGTCATTGAAAAGACCCCTCTCAATAATTATTTTAATAAAAGTATACTCAAGCAGCGCGAAATGTCAAGTGCTGTGCCGGGAGATATGGCTCTCAGCTTTCGACCTCGACATCCAGCCCGAGCTCACGCGGGCGGAAACGCGGGCAGACGTTTTCGGACGCCGTTATGACGGACGCAGCAAGCCGGGTCCCGATCTCGACGGCCTCGCGCATTGATTTTTTGTAGGTCAGGCCGATGGCGACGCCCGCGCAGAACGCGTCTCCCGCACCGGTCGTGTCGCGCACCGTGACCTTCTGCGCCGGGTACACGCCCTTATCGCCGTGCATGTCGGCGTACACCGCGCCGCGGCTGCCCATCGTGACGACCATCGACGGTATCTGCGCGCTGATGACGCGGCGGGAGAGATCGTCGCACAGCTCCTCAGGGCTCATGTCGGAAAAGTCGCTGACAAAGAGGATGCCCGCCTCCTGCTGGTTGCAGACAAAGCAGTCGATAGACTGGAGAAAGTCGCGCCGCTGGGTGGCAATGCTCATGTTAGCGACCACGGCATAGACGGGCTTATGGTACTTCTCGGCGTAGCGGAACACGCGCTTTACTATCTCCTTGTCAATGTCGATCTCCATGATGATGCTGTCGGCATTGCGGAAAATTTCATCGCCCTTTTCGTCGAGCATGTCGCATATCGGGCCCAGATCGGGGCGCTTGGATATGGAGCCCGCGATATCGCCCATGTTGTCAAACACCGCAAGCCACATGCCCATCCCGTCATTGACACGGCGGATATAGTCGGTGTTCACCTTGTGGTTGCGCAGCTTGTTTATGACCTCCTCGCCCTCGGCGGTATCGTCGACAAGGCTGACGAAGGTTGGGCGCAGCTCGATATTGGCGATGTCCTCCGCAACGTTGCGCCCGACGCCGCCGTGAACGATCTCGACCTTACCGGCGTTGCGCCCGGTCGGGATATACTGATCCTCCGGAAAACCCTTGACGTCGACAAACACCGCGCCTACTACAACTATCGCCATGAGAATACCTCCCGCGCTTTTTTGACATTTTACCATAGCCCCCGCGTTTATTCAACGCCGAATGACGAAAAAGGGAGCATCGTTTTATTTACACTTCGTTATCAATTGACAGCTTGAATATGGGATGGCATAGTGCTATTATCTGATGCGCAAATTTTTCGCTCAGAGGTGGGCGCATGTCAAAGGATCTCACACAGGGCAGACCGTTTCGGGTGCTGCTGCAGTTCTCCCTCCCGGTCATTGCCGGCAATCTCTTTCAGCTTTTCTATACTCTGGCCGATACCGTTATCGTCGGGCGCACTCTTGGCGCGCAGGCTCTTGCCGCCGTCGGGTCTACGACGATCGTTATCTATTTCGTTCTCTGCTTCGTGCAGGGCTTCACCGGCGGCTTCGGCATATGCCTTGCCCAGCGCTTCGGCGCGCGCGACGAAAACGGCCAGCGTTCGAGCGCGGCGGTGTCGTGGCTGCTGTCGGCAGGCTTTGCCGTTATCATAACCGTGCTCTTCTGCGCGCTTGCTCACCCGATACTTCAGTGGATGCGCACGCCGGAGGATATTTACGCCGAGGCATACAGCTATATGTTCATCGTTCTCCTCGGCACCGGGGCGACTGTGTTTTATAACATGATCTCCAACATGCTCCGCAGCCTCGGCGACAGCCGCACCCCGCTGTTTTTCCTGATATTCTCGGCGCTGCTCAATGTTGTGCTCGACCTCGTGTTTATCCTGCCGCTCGGCATGGGCGTCGCGGGCGCTGCGTGGGCGACCGTTTTGAGCCAACTGCTGTCGGCCGTGCTGTGTACCATCGTCGGCATGCAGGATTTTGACGTTCTGCGCACCCGCCGCGCGGACTTCGCCGACTGGCGGCGCGCCGCGGCAAAGCACCTCGCCGTCGGCTTCCCGATGGGCTTTCAGATGTCCGTCATGTGCATCGGCCAGCTCGCCATGCAGACGGGCGTCAACTCCCTCGGCTCCGTTGCCGTCGCGGGCTACACCGCCGCGACGAAGGTCGATCAGCTCTCTGTGCTTATGAACAATGCGTTCGGCATCGCGCTCTCAAGCTTTGTTGCACAGAACTACGGTGCGGGGCAGTACCGCCGCATAAGCGAGGGTGTGCGCGCCTGCCTTGTACAAATCGAGCTGTGCAACGTGCTCATGTGCGCGCTGCTGCTCGGCTGCCGTAACCTCGTCGTCCCGCTGTTTCTGGATTCTCCCACCGCCGAGGTCATCCGCTATTCCGACGGTTATCTCTTTGCCGTCTGCCCGTTCTATGTCGTCCTCGGCCTGCTGATGGTTTTCCGCACCGCCATCCAGAGCATGGGCAACAGCCGAACCCCCTTTGAGGCTTGCGTAATAGAGCTTGTCATGCGCATCCTCGGCTCGGTAGGTCTTGCCGCGCTGCTCGCGCCATACGGCCTGAGCTATACGGGCATCTGCCTGTCGCACACCCTTGCGTGGCTCGGCGCGACAGCGCTGCTTATGCCGGTCTACTTCCGGCAGATGAAGGCTCTGCCATTATCACAGTAAACAAGAACAGCCGTCCCCGGCATTAACCGAGGGACGGCTGTTTGTTCAATTTCTTCTTTACCAAGTATATAAGCACGGAGACTGTCACTGTCACGGACAGTACGGCGAGCGCATATATGAGGTCGCTCTCTATCCATATCGCCTCACTGTGGAAGAGATCCAGCGGTATCAGCTGCACCGCGTACAGCTCCATTGATACCTTTCCCAGCAGCTCAAGCGCCCGGTTCCCGAAGCGCAGCTTCATCGTTATCAGCACGAAGCCGAGTGTAAAGAACATATTTCTCAGCACCGCGAGTGTGAGATGAAACGCCGCTGTCGGGCACAGCGCATAGATGCTGTCATACCGCGTGAATATCAGCGCGAAACCGGCAATGCATAATACCGTCACCGGCAGCCAGCATTTCTTCACAGTGCGCTGAATGCCATTTTCGTGCAGTGCCCATACCATGCCTATAGGAAGCAGGTGCGCCGTATTATACCACCATTCGCCAAGCCCCGCACGGCTCCCGGCAATGACGTACACTGCCCAGTACAGAACCAGCGAGGCAAGCACGGCCTTCGTCTTTCCACCAAATAGCAGCGCCGATACGGCGAAGAGAAAATACGCCCCCGCAATAACGACAAAGTACCAGAGTATGCACAGCGAGTTGCCGCTGTTTATCAGATACCCCAGCATATCACCGGCGGACATCTCCTGACCTATGCACAGGCACATGAGCTTGTATGCCCCGGCCGCAAGGAAAAACGGTGCCGCCACCTTTGGCAGACGGCGGCGCAGAACGCTCCTGCCGTAGGCCGCATCTGAGGACAGCCTTTTCATAAGGCCGTAGCCCGAGATAAAGAAGAATACCGACACCGGCATATTTCCCAGATACTCGAACCTGTGGAACAGCAGCCCGGACGATGTGTACTGAGCGATATGGTGCATGATCACCGTGACGGCAAAGAAGCCCTTTGCCGAAAGACAGCTGCGCGGCGAGAGATGATCCTCCCGGAGCGCGCCGGCCGGCTTAACGATGCTGCACTTATACAGCAGCAGCCCGGCCAGCAGCACCGGCAGCAGATCGATCAGTCCGTCCATCCGGCGTCAGCCGCCGAATTCGCAGATATATCCCATCGTTCCGGAATAGAAAGCGGGGTAGTCCCTGCACGGATCGTCGCGGTTGTCGTTATATGCCCAGCCGTTGTTGTTCCAGAGCATCACATAGTCCTCGGAGACCTGGTCGTTCACGTCGACATAGCTCGGTTCGCCCTTTGCCCATCTGACAAAGCCGTCCTGACCGTTCACCCAGCTCTCCTGACCGTTCTGCCTGCGCAGGCCGATCCAGACTCTGGATATACCGTTCTGCTCCGCCATGGATATGACCTCGTTGAGCTCATCCTCATCATTGATAACGACGAGGTGTCCGCCCAGAGCCTCGCACTTCTGCTGTGCCGCGCTCCAGCTGATGTCCTCTTTAAACACCTGATAGCTGTGCTCGACCGGAGCCGCGCTCTCGGCAGGCATGGGCGTGGCCTGAGGATCGGGAGTGGCCTGAGCGTCAGGTGTTGCCTGTGTGTCGGAAACTGCGGGAGAACCGTCGCCTATCTCAAGCTCGCCCGAGGGAGCCTCCGTACCGTCTTCGGCGACGGGCGGCATGGTGGTGTTGGCATAGGGATCGCTGCTCGTCACGGCCGGCGTCACGTTGTCCGGCTGCTGCCGCGCCTGCTGGAAGTCCTTGAGCATCGCGTTGATGACTATCGCCGCCATGATCAGCACCGCGCACAGCACGAGTATCAGCGCAAGCGGCCTTCTTCTGCGCTTTTTCACCTCTTCGGCTATCTTCCTTTCGCGTTCTGCGTTCTTAGTATACTGCACTGCCGGGGTCTTGACCGGCTGCCTTACGGGGACGACCGGCTCAAGCTCCGGGTTTTTCTCCTCAGTGAGCTTGGGGACAGCGGGCGTACCCTGGTTTTTGAATTTCTTCGAGAGCATTTCGACCTGCTCGGAGCTGATCGGCCCCTCGGGCTGCTTCTGCGTGCTCTCGGATTTCTTTTGCTCGGTCTTCTTGACCTTGGAGTCGCTCTTCGGCGCAGGCTCATAGACCTTCACGCCCGGCTCCGGCTCCGCGGGAGCTTCAGCGTCAGGCTCCGCTTCCGCCTCGTCGTCATCGCCCTTTTCTATGATGCCGACCATCATCCGCTCTATGTCGCTCAGGTCGTCGTCATTCTTCTTGAAGATAGCCTCGGCGCTCGGAACGTCGCTGAGGTAAAGATTCTTGATGCAGCTGTCGAGCACGGCGCGCAGCTCGTCAAGCGTCTGGTACCTGTCGGCAGCCTTGAAGCGTATGCACTTTTCTATTATCTCGCCGAGCCGACGCCCCGCCGCCTTGGGTGCGGGGTAATCGTCCCCGCCCATGCGGCGCAGCTGCGCATCACGGCACTCGTCCTCAAGAGGAAGCCTGCCGCCGCTGACGGCGTAGTACATCAGCATGCCGACCGAGTAAACGTCGGAGGCTGCTGAGAGCTGCCCGTTCCAGTACAGCTCAGGCGCGATGAACTTGAGCTCCTCGCCCTCCCACGGGCTTTTCCCAGCGGGGCCTATGGCGATGCCGCCGTTATCGTCAACGCTTATGTTGCTCGGGTATATACCGCCGCGGCGGCCTCTTGAGCCGACCTCCGCCACGACCTTGCGGCAGAGCGCGGAGACGAACTCGCAGAGCTCCTGCCGATCCATTTTTGTCACTTTCAGACCCAGTGCTCTCTCCGGGTCAAATACCGGGTTTGCCATGCTTATCCTCCTGTATAGACTGTATAAGTCAAGTACGCTTTGCCGAACCTTGGGCATACGTACGCTCTATGTCCTGTTACATTATCGTAGCACAGCGGCAGTTTTATGTCAACTAAAAATCGCCTGTCAGGTATATTTTTCCATATCGTCCGACAGCTTGTTTATATCCCTGACAAAGCCCTGAAGCACCTTGTTCGGCTTCCCGTCCATGCCCTTGCAGATACGCAGCAGGCGCTCCGCCGCGGCGATGAGCTCGGACACAAGGCGGCTCGCCTTGGAGACAATGGGCTTCTTCTCTATCGGTTTGGGCTCGGCGATATAGTCGAACTCGCTGCGCAGCAGGTCAAAGCGCGTGCCGCTGTATGGCGCGAAAGCCTTGTAACCCTGCTCGTCATTTAGGCAGGCGGCGAAGCTGTCGGCGGAATCAGGGTCGCCGTGGTTTACGAAGACGAGCTTCGGCTTCTTTTCAAATCCATGCAGCCAGCCGAGAAGTCCGTTCTTGTCGGCGTGGCCGCTCACTCCGGGCAGCACGCTTATCGAGGCGCACACCTCGATATCCTCGTTGAAGAGCTTGACCTTCTTTGCCCCGTCTATGAGCGCCCGGCCGGGGGTGCCGACGGCCTGATAGCCCACGAACAGCACCCGGCACTCCGGACGCCAGAGGTTATGCTTGAGGTGGTGGCGCACACGGCCCGCGTCGCACATGCCGCTTGCGGAGATGATGACCTTCGGCGTCTTATCCTCGTTTATCGCGACCGAGTCCTCTTTCGATACCGAGAGCTTGAGCCCGGGGAACATGAGCGGGTTCACGCCGGAGCGGATGACCGCCTGCATCTCCTCGTCGACAAACTCCGTGTCGCACTGGAGGAACACCGTCGTCGCCTCGATGGCGAGGGGGCTGTCCACATAGATGGGGAAGCCGGCGTGTCCGTGTACAAGGCCGCGCTCCTTTATCTCGCGTATGAAGTACAGGATCTCCTGTGTGCGGCCTACGGCAAAGGAGGGAATAATGAGGTTCCCGCCGGCGTCGAGCGTCGTCTGGATGAGCTTTGCAAGCTCGGAGACGTAGTCCGCGCGCTCGGCGGAGTGCAGCCTGTCGCCGTAGGTGGATTCTATCACGAGGTAGTCCGCGCTCTTCACAAACTGCGGGTCGCGGAGGATGGGCTGGTTGAGGTTGCCGATATCGCCGCTGAAGCAGATGCAGCGCTCCTCGCCGTTTTCGTGCAGCCATACCTCTATTGCCGCCGAGCCGAGCAGGTGCCCGACGTCGGTCAGGCGGATGGACACGCAGTCATTGACCTGAATTATCTTGTTGTACCCGCAGGGGATCATTCTCCCCATTATGCCCGCGACGTCGTCAAGGTCGTATACCGGCTCGACCGGCGCGCCGCCCGCGCGCATGGCCTTGCGGGATTTCCACTCTGCCTCCTGCATCTGGATGTTCGCCGAGTCGCGCAGCATTATGTCGCACAGCTGGCAGGTCGCGGCGCTGGCGTATACCGAGCCGCGGAAGCCCTGCTTATAGAGCGCGGGCAGCATACCTGAGTGGTCGATGTGCGCATGGGTCAGCAGCACGAAATCCAGCTCGCCCGGGGCGACGGGCAGGGGAGCGTTCTCATAGAGGTTCCTGCCCTGCTCCATGCCGTAATCGACAATGCCCTTCTTGTCGCCGACTTCGATATAAGTGCAGCTGCCGGTCACTTCATGCGCGGCGCCTATAAAAGTTATCTTCATAGCCTGTCCTTCTTTCTTGTATGTAGACGTGTAATATAACTATATTTTACACCAGTACCAAGACCGGTGCAAGAAATAAAAATTCATATTCCATAACCGGGAAAAATTAAAAAAGCTCTTGACAAGTTACCGTTCGGTAACCAAAAGGAGAACGGGACTATGGCGGAGGACACAAAGAATCGCATATTGGAGACGGCGCTGTCGAGACGGGGGAGTATATCTCCGCGGGTGCGGAGGTCATCTATATGGGCTGGATCATGGCCGGTTTCGTCAAGGGCTATGCCGCTGCGGCGCGGCAGCGAAGATCGTGACGATGGAACTTGCGAGAATATTTATGAAATAAGGCAGATGAACAATTATCCCCGCTGTCTGTGCTGGACAGCGGGGATAGCATATTTATATAGGTAAGTATATCGCTTACGCCTGTTCGGCGGCGTTCTTTCTGACAACGCTGCGGATGACGAACAGAGTGCCGATGGTCATCGCGATGCCGATGATAAGACAGATCACTGCGTTGCGGATGAAGCCCGCAAGGATGAAGTTCACAAAGCAGATCGCCGCGACGGTCAGTGCGTAGGGCAGCTGAGTGCTGACGTGCTCAATGTGGTTGCAGTTTGCACCGGCGGAGGCCATGATAGTCGTGTCGGAGATGGGGGAGCAGTGGTCGCCGCAGACAGCGCCGGCAAGGCATGCGGAGATACCGATCATGAGCAGGTCGGGAGCGTCAGCAAAGACGGGCAGCACGATGGGGATCAGGATGCCGAAGGTGCCCCAGCTGGTGCCGGTGGCGAAAGCCAGACCGACCGCGACGAGGAAGATGATCGCCGGGAGCATGGAGAACAGGCCGTCAGCCGCGCCCTGAACGAGACCCGCAACGTACACATCAGCGCCGAGAAGGCCGGTCATGTTCTTGAGTGTGAGCGCGAAAGTGAGGATGAGCAGCGCGGGAACCATCGCGATAAAGCCCTTGGTGATGCAGCCGGTAGCATCCTTGAAGGTGATGACGCGGCGCAGGAGCAGGTACGCAAAGGTGATGAGCAGGGCGATGATGCAACCCCAGGGCAGACCGACGGAAGCGCTGGTGTTCGCGAAAGCATCAATAAGACCTGCGCCGTCCCAGAAGCCGCCGGCATACATCAGGCCGACGATGCAGAATATAATAAGTACGATAACGGGAATGAGCATATCCCAGATGCAGGCGTTCTCAACGTGATTCTCTTCATCGTTGCCGAGGGAACCGAGCTCGCCCTGAAGCGCCTTCAGTTCGGCCATGGCCATGGGGCCGTAATCGAAACCCATGACGGTGATGGCGATGACGAACACGATGGTCAGCAGGGAATAGAAGTTATAAGGAATAGCCTGAACGAAAAGCTGGATACCGGAAATGCCGGTGTCAAGATCCTGCGCGGTGGTCGCAACGGCAGCTGCCCAGGAGGACACGGGGGCGATCATGCATATAGGCGCGGCAGTTGCGTCAATAATATATGCGAGCTTTGCGCGGGAGACGTTGTGGCTGTCGGTAACGGGACGCATGACGGAGCCGACGGTCAGGCAGTTGAAATAGTCGTCAACGAAGATGAGCACACCGAGGAAGAAGGTTGCGATTATCGCACCGGCGCGGGTGTGAACATGCTGCGCAGCCCAGCGGCCGAACGCGGCGGAGCCGCCGGCGGCGTTGATGAGCGCGACCATGATGCCCAGCAGAACGAGGAACATGAAGATACCTGCGTTGCCGCTGTCAGAAAGGGCGGCAATAAAGCCGTCATTGATCATAGTGTCGAGCGAGCCGACAAGATTGAAGCCGCCGACAAAAAGCGCGCCGACAACAATGCCGACAAACAGAGACGAATAAGTCTCCTTGGTGATAAGGGCCAGAACGATGGCCACAATGGGAGGCACGAGTGCCCAGAAAGTACCGTACATCAGTTCTTTCCTCCTAAAAAAATAAAATCATGAACAGAGCAGATACTGTTCATGACCTCGAAAATAATCACCAAGGTGGCCTGACAGCTCTCCGCTTACGCGACAGTCCGCCGGATATTCTCCGACGACCCAGATATACCGGATCAGGAAGTCCGATACTCTTCGGCGGCTGCTCCTTTCGCCCCAACGGTTCCTGCCGTCTTTCAAGGGGGCTACTCTTAACATCCGCGCCTCTATCATGCTTTGTTCAATTGCCTGCATTATAGCACGCTTTCGGCGTATGTCAATAGAAATATACAAAAAAGTCAGATTTTTATACAATCCAAACGCCGGAAGCGGAATAACCCGCCTCCGTGCCGGAGGTAAAATGGACGCTTTCCTTGATTTTTCAATAGTCCCGGGCTCGGAGAGGGCGTTCGGACTCTTCTCCCCGCTGCATATCCTGTGGCTGCTGGCCGCGCTCGCAGCGTGGCTTCTGCTGTGCAGGAGATATAGACGCTGCACTCCTGCCCGCCGCGTCCGTATGCGCCGCGTGACAGCGGGCGCGGCGCTCGCGATAGAGCTGCTGCGCTCACTGCTGCTGATGCTCGCGGGAGAATACGGCATAGGGCGGCTGCCGCTGCACCTGTGCGCGCTCGCGATATATATAAGCTTTCTCCACTCCCTGCGCGGCGGGGAGCTCACCGGGCAGTTCCTCTATGCCTTCTGCATGCCGGGGGCCGTGTGCGCGCTGCTCTTCCCGGATTGGAGCGCCTACCCCGCCTTTCACTTCATGAGCATGAGCTCCTTTACGCTGCACATCCTGCTCGTTGGATATACGCTGATGCTCGTCGCGGGCGGGGAGCTCCGCCCAGATACGCGCCGCGCCCCGGCCTGCCTCGGCATAATGCTGCTCATCGCGGTGCCGGTCTATGTCTTTGACCGCCTGATGGGCACCAACTATATGTTTCTCAACTGGCCGTTGCCCGGCTCGCCGCTGGAGTGGTTCGCTTTTCTCGGCCGCCCCGGTTATCTGCTGGGCTATCTCCCGCTCCTCACCGCCGCATGGGCGGTGATATACGCACCGTTCGTAAAAAAACGCCGCGCCGGGTGAATACCGGGTGGTCGTAAAACAGTAAAATCAAAAAATGGTGAAAACCTTGTGTTTTCAAGGAACGGCGTGGCTTCGGTCACGCCGTTTCCTTTTTCATCAGCTCATTCAGAGGGATAAAGCCCAGCCCGTCGTACTTGATGTGGATGTGCTGTACCCGTTTGCCGCTGGACTTGTCCGGTGCGTCCACATAGATGGCAGACACCAGCTCACGCAGAGCATAGCCGTCCAGTTCTTCAATGCCGACATACTTGTGCGCTTTCTGAATGAACTTTTCAATGTTTTCGTTCTGTCGTTCCTGTACTTCAATCTCCTGCTGCAAGGTGATCACTTCCGCTTCCAACTGCTTCTGCTCCGCTTCATAGGTCTGGCTCAGCATATCATAGCGTTCATCCGTCAGCCGCCTGCTGGCGTTGTCCTCATAAATCTTGATGAATAGCCTTTTCAGCTCGGCAATACGCCGCTCGTTGCTTTCCAGACGCTTTCTGCGGATGCGGATTTGTTCACAGCTTTCCACGCGGAGCTGTTCCTCCATGATCGTGCGGAAATAATCCTCGTGTCGCAGGATATACCCCATAACTGCTTGAATGTGCTTGAGAACCAGCCGCTCCAAGACTTTGACGCGAATGAAATGCCCATTACACTTTTCTTTGCTTTTGCGGTGCAGAGAGCAGTCAAAAAAGTCCTGATCGAGATCACCGTTGTTGGATGAACCGTACAGCATTTTGAAGCCACAGTCCGCACAGTAAACAAGTCCGGAGAAAATGCTGCTTCTTCCCGTGCGGATCATTCGGTGACGCTGCTGGCGGATCTCCTGCACCTTTTCAAACACATCATCGTCAATAATGCGCTCGTGGGCATTGGGGAAAATCGCCTGCTTTTCAATGGGATTATCCCTTTGCTTCTTATCCCAGATAGAATTGGTGTAAGTCTTGAAGTTCACCGTGCAGCCTGTGTACTCCCGGCGTTCCAGAATTGCCACAACGGTACTGCTTTTCCAATCATAAGGATCTTCCGGCTTTTTGTTCGGACTTTTGATGCCTTGCAATGCCTTATAACTGGCAGGAGTTAAAACCTTGTCCGCTTTCAGTTGGTTTGCAATCTGCTTTGGACCTCTGCCATCCATGCACATGGAGAAAATACGCCGCACCACATCGGCGGCAACAGGGTCGATCTTCCAGCGTCGGGGATTGTCCGGGTCTTTCAAATAGCCGTAGGGGACATTGGTTGTCAAAGGAATGCCGCGTTCACCCTTTGCCTTATTGACAGCGCGGATTTTGCGGCTGGTATCTCGCGCATAAAACTCGTTGCACCAGTTTTTGATGCCCGCAAAATCGTTATCGGTGCTGTTGGGATCAATGGTGTCGAAATTGTCGTTGATGGCAATATAGCGGACACCGTACTGCGGAAAGGTGAAATTGGTGTAAAGTCCTGTCAGAGCGGAATTTCTACCCAGGCGGGATAGGCCTTTGGTGATACAGACAGCCACCCGTTCCGCTTCAATTTCCGCAAGCATCGCTTGAAAACCGGGGCGGTCATAGGTCACACCGCTCACGCCATCATCCACAAAAAATGTGGGATTCGGGAAATGGTGCTCCCGTGCATACCGCAAAAGCATATCCTTCTGAGATGGAATTTGTCAAGGGGTTTTTATGCAAAAAAGCACGATTTCATAAAAATGATTCAAATACATATCATCCAAACAGAATTGAGAGAATAGTAGCCTTCAATAATATGCTAATGCCGCCGAGCGTAACCAGTATAGTTATGCTCGGCGGTAAACTTATTTAGGAATTGATGTACTTTCCTTCAACGATGAATACGCCATCGGTTAAGGGCTTTTCATTGTCGGGTTTACGCAGGATACCACGGCGAATCAGCTCATCTGTAACATATCCAATGATCTGATGCAGATAACAGCTAACCCACTGATTGATCTGATCGTGTAGGTGTTTCGGAACGAAATTTTCAAAATTATTGCGCACAGTTACGATCCACTCCGCAAGGAGATCATTGAGCTTTTTATCAGTCATCTCAAACAGTGAAACAAATTTTCCAAACTGCTCTGCGGTAAAGTGCGGGAAGTTTAAGCTAAAGCCTGCCTCTGACTTTATAAGCAGATTTGTTTCGATAAGATGTGCGGCATCTTCTCCGGAAAGAGCTTCTTTGGACACAACACCGTTTACACTGTTCTGTGGTATGCCATTTGCACACATCCAGCGCATCCCTTTGTTATGGTAAATGGAGAACAGACCCGTGACAAGATACTGGCCTATGCGGTGGAGTTGACCGGCACACAGGGCGGCACCATCCGGGGTAATCTCTATGAGCTGGACTATCAGCAGCATTTCCGGCACGTCGTTGAAGCCTCCCAGCCGGTGAGCGTGAACCGGCTCTTTTATGAGCATGGAACCCGTGACATCCCGGATGGCCAGTATTTTGACGGAAGCCCTGACCGGGTGTTGGGAAATTTCCTGCGGTATGAGGCCCAGCCCCATGACCCGGCTGTGCTGCAGGAGGCTTTACGGCAGGAGCAGCACAGCCGGGGGCGGGCCGTCCCCGGCGACTTCAAAGCCCACGTTACGGCTTTGCATGACAGCCGGATTGAAACCGAGGCCCGGCGCATCGTGGATAAGCTGAAAGATCTGTCCGCGCCCAACAGCCCCAACAAGACACATTTTATGGTGGAGATCTCACCGCACTTTGACGCACTGGCTTCCACCAAGGACAATGACCGGCTCTTTGCCATGCTGCCCTATAAGTCCCTGTGCTTTACCAGCATAAAAGACCGACACGGGGTATATGCCATGATTAACAAAGATGAGCGCCGTGATGTGAGTATTCGCAAGCCCCGGCCATCTATCCGCAAGCAGCTTGCCGACAGCAAACAGGCCACCAGCCCGAAAAAGGCGGCGGCCAGAACCAAGAAAAATGAATTGGAGGTATGAGGAATGATGCACTTTACCGTGGAAGAAGAAAATTTGATCTGTATGTACCACAACGCAGACCGACGCAGGACGATAGGCAAGATCACCGCAGCCATGCCGGGTATGGACGGGGATATGTGGACGCTGGCCCAGCAGACCCTTTCCAAGCTGAAACGTATGACGGATTCTGACTATGACAGCCAGAAATTCTATTTCACAGACGAGAACGAATAAATAACAGCAGACGCCGGGCGCGGCGGCCATGTGGCCGCTTGCGTCCGGCGTCTTTTCTTTTTGCCTGTTCCTACGCATTTAGAACCCAGTATTGACGGGGATAGGATAAAGTATTCGCCCACCTCTGCAAACGTGCGGGAGAAGCCTTGAAACTGGCGGTTATCAGCCCCGAAAGGCGTAGGTTACAGTCATTATTAGCCCCCGAAACAGGTACAGACGCGCAGCGGGTGTATCTGTTTCGGGGGTGTGCAGGTGATAGCCGCAAAGCGGCGTAAGAGGGTGCAGCCCTCTTGATCGTTATTCTTGTTCCAGCGGGAAGCTCGGCAACGCTTCCAGCAGCTTTAAGGAAATGTGCTGCCGCATATCCTCGTCAATGACTTTTTTCACTTTGCCGCCCGGCTGCCTGATCTCCACCGTGGAAAGCTCGTCGATGTAGTCCGCATAGTGGGCCAGCACCTTTTTTCTGTGGCCCACTTCTCACCGGCAACGGCGGCTTTGATTGTTTCATAGTCCAGCAGCTTTTCTTGTCCGTCCATCCTGATACCCCCGTCAGATTGATTTTTTCCATGATACCATATCTGGGAGTATGGAGCCAGAGAAACCGGCGATTTTCTGCTGGTAAATTCTACGCATTTAGAGCGGCACTATGGCGGGGATAGGATAAAACACTCACATACCCCGCCGACTATGCGGGAAAAACCTTGAAATATAGGGCTTTTTAAGGCCCTAAATGCGTAGGTTGGTGCTTTGTTGCGATATGCTCCACGGTTACGGTGTATTGTTCATATT